>Ga0137442_1000038_pt1 | contig 52461 bp, 44 predicted proteins | sample EasRivERMGT266_2_FD_102329 | JGI IMG/M metagenome (GOLD analysis project Ga0137442, IMG submission 102329) | Soil microbial communities from meander-bound floodplain in the East River, Colorado, USA - East River MetaG ERMGT266_2 | ecosystem: Environmental > Terrestrial > Soil > Floodplain ... | reverse complement strand
CTTCAGCACTTCAGCACGGCCTGTCTTCGCAACCGCATTATCCGGATGCTCTCTGATCACTTCATCGAAAGCCGTCAGAGCGTCCTCGAATCGTCCCTGCGCCTTCAGCACTTCAGCACGGCCATTCTTCGCAAACACATCATCGGGATGCTCTCTGATCACTTCATCGAAGGCCGTTAGAGCTGCATCGAATTGTCCTTGGGCCTTCAGCACTGCAGCACGGCCAGCCATGGCGACAGCCCCAGCCCCAAATGCGTCCGCCTGTTCGTAAGCGCGCAATGCATCGTCAAGTCTCTGCATGTTTAGCAGCGCGTCAGCATGTTGTGCCCACGACCAGCTATCGTCCGCAGCCATGCCAACACTTCGCTCTGTTAGCTCTAGTTGTAGAGAAAACATCCCCAATTCTTTGGCTTCCATCGCTAGGTCGCACAACGATTTCGCAAGGTGTTTGGTCTCTCCACTTTTGAGCTGGTAGTCAACAAGATCTTCTGTAAGCCCTCTGACGCTTTCGAAATCGCGACGGAGTATGGCTGCTGAAATGATTTCCTTCTGTCTATTGACTTCCCTCAACACTGCCGGGCGATCTATTCCGACTCGCCGCCCGTGTCTTCTTCTTGGTGCAGCCTCCCTTTCTTCGTCTTCCATCTCATGCTTGATTGTTACGGCATCTCCGTGAAAACGAAACGAGTTGGTCCATGACTGCATAACCTGGCGGTGATTAGGCAACCCCTTCACCGACGGATTAAGGCCAGCATTCAAAAAGAAAGTCGAGAGCTTTGCCTGAATTTCAGGCTGCGGGTCAGCAATTTGTAGTTGCTGCGGACTTGCTAGCGCTATGACGAGACCGCGAAAGAGCCCTTCTCGAACCGCCAAGTGTTGGAACTCTGCTTGATGGTCATGGCTGCCAAATACTCTCGTCGGAATAGTTTCCCAGGCCGCGCTGACTTCGGTGATAACAGATTGATGTTCTTCAAACCGTTGCAGGAAACTCAGGACGTTTGGTAGATGAGCGTCGGTGCAAAGCTTCAAGGCTCCGACCAAGTCCCCGTCTTCAGGCAGCGGACGGGCATACAGGATATTCTCTAACTGCACGACTAGTTGGTTGTCAGTGAATACCTCATCAAGGTCTTGTAGTGCGTCCTTTCGAATATCTTCTTCAAGTTCTTCGTCGAGGGAGATCAGAATAAAATCGAGAGCGAGATTCAGATCGGCGTCGGCTTTGAGTTCCCTGCTAATCGACTCAATGTCTGAATTCTCTATAACGCGGAGGTCCTGCGATTCGCCAAAGAGATAAGGGAGGTCGGATGGCCGACGCGGGACACGGTTGGACGAGTCTTCAACGTCAATGGACGTCAACAACTCTCCATCCAATACTAGTGCCCTTCCGGCCCGTCCTGAGATGACTGCATTCATCAATTCACCTGAACGTTGTGCTTCGCGAGTTTAGATTTGATAGCTCGGATAATGGTTGCGCGCTTGGAGCCGTGTGGAGCTATTACAACAACCCGCTTCATTGTAAGGACCGACATCGGTCCCCAAATGTGCACCTCGACGAACTCGTCGCCTTCGGGTTCCCCTCCTGGCCTCAGGAGTATTTGTGAGTATTTATCAGGAGTAGTGGCGGAGTCAATCTTGCCCTGCAGCTTGGCTACACAGAGTTTTGCTCGATCGGCCCATATCGATCGATAGCCCTTGGCCGTCCTCGATTTTCTTATGCCGTGACGCTCGACGAACAGCGTCGAATTTTCTTCAAACATGGAGGTTCGATGAGCGATCATCTCTTCGCGCAACACAATAGAACAGGAGCCATATCGAGTCAGCCCCACCCCGTCTAAGGAGAGCGCCCCGAACCTCACTTGCTTCTTGTAGTGCGGAAAAAGGACTGTGTCAGCAGGTTCACGCAGCGCATCCCATTCGTCGCCATCTGGAAGCTGCAAACCAGCATCGATCATTTGGTAGTAAGTCGCGTAAAGCTGTCTCGCGCTCGAAGCAAGCCGAAGGACGTCATTTTCAGAACGTGCGATCACAGCCTGAGAGCCAGCAAGTGCATTCTCAAAGTCCTGAAGAGGCCCGTCGGCGCTGCGAGCAGTCGCATCCTTTCGCGCCGCTTGATAACGTCGATCCAATGCTGCACGCTCATCTGGTTTGTCTGCGGCAAGTACATTCCAGAAGCGACCTGGCTGACCGCAATGAGGACAATGCTGGCTAGGTTGCGGAACCTCGTTGCCACAGGATGAACACTTTTCCGAAAGGGGCATTCTCTAACCTCAGGCTTCATTGAAATGGCGTGTGTCTTAGTGGCGACCTTGCAGATGGAAGACATCGCCTTTGAACGCAACGCTTAATATCACAATTCGGAAATGCAATCCAGCAACTTGTCTTTGCTACGATGGAATGCCAGAATCCCCACTCCCCGTCTTAAGAACGCATCCAGGAGCTTCGGGTCTCGGACTTACGTCCGCGAAGACTGCGTCAGGTCAAACACAATTTCGTATTGGAGATCGCAATGCAACCACGTGAATCATTTCAAAGAGCGACAAAGTATTTTCTGGCCTGCATTTTATTATTCATTGTCGCGCCCACCGCGCAGAGCCAACCGACGCCCACGCCGACACCGCCACCCACCCGGCCTGCGGCCCGGCCCTTTCCGCCCGCGCAATACATTCCGCCACACGATTACGATCAACGAAACATTAGGCTCGATCTCCGCTTTGACTGGGAACAGGAACGGGCGATCGGTACGGCGACGATCACTCTGGCGCCGGTGGTCAAGGACCTGCGGCGCGTAGACCTGGACGCCGCTTACATGACTGTGTCGGCAGCAGTGCTTCAGACGGGGGCCTCGCTCAAATTCGAATATGACGCCACGAAGGAAAAGCTTTCCGTACTTCTGGATCGCGCCTACCAGCCCACTGAGGAACTGACCGTCGTGATTTCATATCACACTAACCAACCACCGCCTGATAAGCGTGCGGGTCTCGGCGGTGGCGGACTGAGTTTCATTAAGCCGCGACCTGACGACCCCACGCGACCGCGTCAAATTTGGTCGCAGGGCGAGGCTGAAACCAATCATCTTTGGTTTCCGTCCTTCGATCATCCAAACGACTTTGCGACTTCGGAAATGATCGCGACTGTTGAGAAACCTCTCAGTGTTATTTCGAACGGCAAGCTCATTTCGGTTAAAGAGAATTCAGACGGAACCCGCACGTATGACTGGAAGATCGACCAGAGCCACGCCACTTATCTCACCTCAATCATCGTGGGCGAGTTTGTGTCCGTTACCGGCGACTATGCAGGCATCCCCGTAGTCACCAACGTTTATAAGAACGAACTCACTGAAGGTCAGGTCACCGCGGCGCGTTTGCCTGAGATGGTCAAGTTCTTCTCAGAAAAAACCGGCGTGAAATATCCCTATGCCAAGTATGCGCAGACTACGGTGCGTGATTTTGGCGGCGGCATGGAGAACATCAGCGCGACCACGCAAACCGATAACATGATCCACGACGCGCGCACCGAGCTTGACGCAACCAGCGATGGTTTGCAGTCTCACGAGCTGGCTCATCAATGGTTCGGCGATTACGTAACTTGTCGCAGTTGGTCGGACATCTGGCTCAACGAAAGTTTTGCCACTTACTTTCAGGCAATGTGGGACGAGTACAAACTGGGCCACGACGTTTTTCTGTATCTCGACGTCAAGGGAAATCAGGATGCCTACTATCAGGCCTGGGGGCGCGGGCAACGCCGACCTATCGTCACCAAGAACTACGCCAACCCCGACGCGGTCTTTGATACCTACGCTTATCCGCGCGGCGGCGCAGTCCTGCACATGCTGCGCACATTCCTGGGCGAGGACAACTGGTGGCGCTCAATCAATCATTACCTGACCAAACACGCGCATCAACCGGTCGAGACCAGCCAGTTTCGGATCGCGATCGAAGAGACCACCGGACAGCCTATGGATTGGTTCTTTGACGAATGGCTATACAAAATGGGGCATCCCGTCTTTCGGGTCACCCAGGACTATGATGCCGCTAAGAAGGAGCTAACTTTGAAAGTCAGCCAGGAGCAGCGGCCCGATCCGGAATCTCAGTATCCGCAAGTGGGGTTATTTCAGACTCCGGTAGACATAGAAATCAGCACGGGGTCGAGCACGCGCATCGAGCGCGTTCAAATCGAGGCGAAGGAAGATCAAACATTTAGGTTCGTCGTTGATTCAGAGCCTCTGCTGGTGAGCTTCGACCACGGCGGCACCCTGATCAAAGAGATGATCTTCTTCAAGACGACGGGCCAGTTGCAGTATCAACTGACGCACGATCAGGATGTACTGGGACGAATCTGGGCCCAGCAACAACTGGCACTGCGGATGAACGATGGCAAGACTGCCGCCGGCGACCGGCTGGCGATAGTCAAGTCGATCAGCGACGCGTTGACCAAAGATCAGTTCTGGGGAACGCGCCTGGAAGCAGCCACCTGGCTCAGTGGTCTCACCGCGGCAAAGGCCCCGCTGCTGGCGGCGACCAAAGATGCAAACGCGCGCGTGCGCGCTCGCGCCGTCATCTCACTGGCCGCCACGAAGGACCCAACTCTCGCGGACGCCTACCAACAACTGCTCAGCGATCAGAGTTACGCCGTCATCCGGGCCGCGGCATCTGCATTAGGCCAAACGAAGAGCCCGAACGCCTATGATTCTCTGATCAAACTGATCGACGCGCCTTCGTGGCGTCACACTATTCGGGCATCGGCACTCAATGGGCTGGCGGCGCTGGGTGACAAGCGCGCTCTTGATCACGGTCTGAAGTATTACGCCGCAAGCAATCCCTCTGCGGTGCGCAACGGCGCTCTCGCCGTTCTCGGTGCTACCGGCAAGGATGACCCACGGGTCTTTCCCATTCTCAGTGCCGCGGCGACTGATGCCGTGGAAAAAAGAAATTTTGGTCTGTTCTTTGGCGCTGCTGAGGCCATCGTTTCCCTGGGAGACGAGCGCGGCATGGCAGTATTGCAGGAACTAAGCAAGAAGCCTGGCATTCCTCGTCAGATAATGTCGGCCATATCAGGTTTCGAAAGCCGTCTGCGCGCGAAGCTGGCGCCCCCGAAGCCAGCTTCCTGATGCAGTTTGATTGTGGCCCGCGCATCTTGCGCGTGATTTCACGGGAGGGACGCCCGTACCACTCTGTGGCCATCACGGCCAACTGTACGGATAAAACTGCCAATTTACGTCACCGCCGAAAAAAATCAGCTTGAGTTAGAACGTATTGTGCTGTTATAGTCCTACGTGAAAGCGCACCTGCCAGCGCGGTGCGCGCCCCCCGGAACGCCTTCTCGCCTTTGAGGGAAACTAGATAATGTCGAATAGACAGAATGGGGAGAAAGGCCACTCTCGTTCAATGGACGCCACCGGCGTAGCAGTGGCGCCAACACCAAAAACCTCGCTTCTGATCATTGAAGATGACGAGAACATTTCAACCGCCATCGAGGAGTATTTCTCGAGAGCGGGCTATGCTGTGAATGCCGCAGCCGACGGTATCGCCGGGATCGAAGCAGCAGTCAGAATTCGGCCCGATGTGGTCGTGCTGGATCTAATGCTGCCGAAGATGGACGGCCTGGCCGTCTGCAAGGAGTTGCGACAGAAGAGCCCTCAAATGCCGATTCTCATGCTCACCGCGAAAGATGATGTAGTCGACAAAATCCTCGGCCTGGAAATGGGCGCGGACGATTACATCACCAAGCCGTTCATCCTGCGCGAAGTCGAAGCACGTATTAAGTCGGTGCTGCGACGAACCAGGGCAGCGGCGACTACCGGTGAGGGCAAAGATGAAGCACCGATCGTGCGGGGCAATTTGCGCGTGGACCCTGTCAAGCGCGAAGTGACGATCGCCGAGCGACAAGTAGAACTGACACCCAAGGAATTTGATCTCTTGCGCCTGTTTGTCGCTAATCCCGGACGCGTTTTCCCGCGCAAATACCTGCTCGAGAAGATCTGGGACTACTCCTATGAAGGATATGACCGCACGATTGATTCTCACATTAATCGCCTGCGCGCCAAGATCGAAGAGAATCCCGACAACCCCCAGTTGGTGCTCACCGTATGGGGTATCGGATATAAATTCACCGACGCAGAATAGAAAGCGCCCTTCCCTTCTCACCGGGCCCAATTAACCGCCCCATTAACCGAACGAACAATTCCGTAGTCACTCCGGGAACCACTCTCAGGCAATCACGCCGCATATGACCGAAGAGCTTCCAAGCAAAATGGTGAAAGTCATGCCAAATCAGAATTCATCCCTGCCCCAAATGTCACGAGCCGCTGTCACAGTCGTGGCCGCTGCGCTGCTACTTGTCTGCGCGCCCGGTACCGTCCACGCAGCGCTGCAAGAGGCGCCTTCAGACGAGTGGTTTTCGTGGTACTACGTGACCCTCCTTATGATTCCGCTGCTCATCGGCTTGATCATCTACAAGCGGAAACGCGACGCGCGCGCTGCTGAACCACTCGGTCAGTCCAAGTCAGCCGTGCGAACTCCCGCTCGTAGTCCCCTTCATAGTCAAAGCATCGAAGCTTCCGGCTTCGGGCCCGGTCGCCTGGCCCCCGCTGAACCTGCCATATTCGAAGAGCGCCGCGCTCATGTGCTTGAAGGAGCGCAGGTTTGGGAGAAGCCCCTTGAGCCCGAGCCTTCAGTCTTCGGTGCGTATCGCATCGATCTGGAAGTGGGAAAACTGGTGCTTGGCAAACCTCACCGCATGGACGTAATGGCCTCGCGGGCCGCAGACGATCGTCGGGCCATCGAAGCTTCATTGGCTAAGGTCATGGATTCGTCGGAATCCGGTGAAGACGGACGCCGCCGAGCACGTCAGGCGCTTGAGGAATACGGATTCGTGGCCCGCCATAGCGCCATGATGCTAATGGGCCGCGACGCATGGGAGCGTTCCTCGGCCGCGCGAGCTCTGGGACAAATCGGTTCACAATCCTCTCTTACATTTCTTATCGAAGCTTTGCACGACCAGGACTCAGTTGTGCGCAACCAGGCGGTATCAAGCCTGGGCGAGCTCAAAATGCCGGCGGCGATTGGCGCATTGCTCGACATCGCGCGACGTCACCCGGACATCCCGGCGTCGCTTTTGAGCGAGACCCTCAGCGCTTGTTCAGTCGAAAGCCTGGGTTATCTTGATGCCCCGTCATCCGAGCCGGCCATGCTGGGCGATGGCAATTCAAGTGCTGACCTTCCCGAAATCGAGTCTTTCATGTCCTTTGAAGATCTGCCGGCCGGAAATGAAAATGCCGCGCTGGCCGACGCGCTGACGCGGCTGGAAGATCCAGACATACAGGTGCGCACGCAGGTGGTGCGGGAACTCGCGTCTCATCCAGTACAACGCGCGGTTGCGGCGCTCACAGCGCTGGCGCTCCACGATCCGAACTCGGGGATACGCTCCGCAGCGGTCACCGGTCTGGGTTCGATAGATCATGAATCGGTTTTCGCACCTGTGCTCATTGCTCTGGCGGACGACTCTCGCGAGGTTCGCGCCGCCGCCGCACGTACTCTAACCGGTCTCCACTTTGACCGCGCCGACGCGTACGTACGCGTGACGGAAACCGCCGACCCCGACACTTTGAAAACGGTAGCTCTGGCTTGCATCAAAACCGGAATTTCGGGCCAGGCGGTGGATCGTCTGGCTAGTGAAGACAGACATCAGGCCTATGAAGCCTTCTCGCTGTTCTCGTTGCTGGCGAGGGCGAATGAAACGCAACCCATTCTGGACGCCATCGGGAATCACAAAGATGACGAGGTTCGCCTGTGCGCGGTTCGCGTCTTAAGCGTTGCTGCTCAGCCCGATATGGCGCCGAAGCTGCGCGAGATGACTGGCCGCGAAGGCATGCCTGAGAATGTTCGCACGGCGCTGCTCGAGGTCCTGTATAAGTTGGATCGGGAGCAACCCGTGTTTGATTTGAGCGCAAGTGACAATAGCGCAGTGTCGTTGCATAATTCCCCATAGTGTTTCTAAAGGTTTTCGTTAGCGTTGCCCCAATGATGAAAACGACGAACCAATCGCCCCGCCGTACAAAACTCTCATCCTCAGTTTTGAGATACGGCACGGTTCTCCTGCTTGGCGCCGCCATGATTGCGGTGCAAAGCAGAGTTAACAATTCGTCTGCCCAGACAAACTCGAACAGCTCGGGAAAGCGCCAGCATGTTGCCACTTTGCGTTCCAGCGACTCACCCGAAGGGTCGCGGGTTGCGCTCAGTTCGGATCAGTCGCTGAACGACTATGAAGCCTATCGCCGCGGCGATCGTTTTTACGTCAAGATTCCGGCCGCTGAAGTGCCGCGCACTGAAGCTCTGCGCGGCCGCGGGTTCGCCGACGTGAAGGCGCAACGCAGCGGCGACAGTACTGTTGTTTCCTTTCGGCTACAGCCGGGCGCCACAGCGCGCGTCGAACAACGCTCAAACAGGCTGGAGGTAGTATTTACCGTTCCCGGTGCACCTCCATCCGTGCCGTCAAACTCAGGCCGCGAGTTACCGAGGAGCATTCCAGGCCCTGACTCGAGCAGGAATTCGAACGCCAACAAACGAAATGCGTCGCCTGCGGCCACGAATAAGAACTCGAATTCATCAAGCGCGCGTAACGCCGCAACCTCGCCGAATTCCAACGCTGCAAACGCGGCCAGCAAGAACAGCGCAGCCTCGGCGTCGGCTGCGAATACCGCATTGAAAACCGCGGCGACGCCGTCGCCGGTTCCGTCTCCAACGGCAAAGCTGCCGACGCCGACACCGGCACAGAAATCTTCACTATCAGCCACACCGGCACCTGCAAATCAGCCAACTCCGGCGTCGGCCAATCAGCCACGCCAGGATCGTTGGAGCCAGATGAAAGAGCGTATTAACTACTGGATTCTGGTGGCCCAGCTTAATCCCATTCATGTGGCCATCGGAGTCGGTCTTCTCTTACTGCTGTTTGGGTTTTTCCTTTTTCGGCGACGGCGGGCAAAGTCTTCCAGACCCGCGCGGCCTGTCAAAAAGTCAGCTAAGACTGCGACTAAGGCCCAGACGGCCACAAATGTTCAACCGGTGACGGGATCGGAATCAGAACCAATCATCGCGCCGGTGGTAGCGGCCGCGGCAGTCGCCACACCCGTGCCGGCCGCGGAAGCTTCACCGCTTCCGGATCCGCGCCGGGAGCGGGTAACACAAGTCGCCGAAGCAACGAAGAACCTGATGAGCGGCGGAAGCTATGACCAAAGCATAATCGGATCAGACGATCCCGAAACCCGGCAGTTGGTCGGCGCAGAATTGCTTTCAGCGATTGTTGGTCGCAATGCTCAGCGCCGCGAATACGCCCGCGCAGCTTTTATGAAGCATGGCTACTTTGACGACGCCACGCGCGACTTACGCATCGCCGAATCGGCGAACGAACGCGCCGCGGCCGCTCGCCGCCTGAGTTTTGTCCATGATAGTGAAGCCACACCGCATTTGATTGGAGCGCTCGATGATTCTTCCCCGGATGTACGTCGCGCCGCGGTTGAGGCCTTGATGGATTTGCGAGACCCGGCCGCTATCGGTCCATTGAACGCCCTGATGCAAACTGAGAACGATAGCAAAGTGCCGCGCCCGTTGATCAAGCACGCTATCGACGCCTGCGCGACCGTTGCGCCCGAGGCGGCCTCCCAAGTTGTTGCCGCGAATGATCCGCCCGTGATCACTCCGGAACCTTCTTCACAGCCCATAGAAACTGAACGCGAGGTCATCGAACTATGACAGCCCATGATTTGCTTTCCCAACTGCGCCAAAAAGGCGTCGAGGTGAAAACCTCAGGCGACGATCGCCTGGTTATCGATGCGCCGAGAGGCACCATCACTGAAGAGTTGCGCGGTGCGCTATCGGCGCACAAGGCGGGACTCCTTCAGATTCTTAAAGCCGAGCAAGCTGGTAAGGAATCAGATGTCCCGGTTGCCGAAGTACTCCAACCCGTACCGGCGAAGCCCGCAGCGCCCGAGGCGGTGGCGGTCGCCCCGACCGCGCCCGAAGTTGGTGAAACGCCGCTGGCTGGGCCCGCAGCGCCTCAAGCAGAGGAAGCGCGAGTCGCTGCCAGTACGGCCGACGAACTCACCCAGTTGGAAGCTGAGCTGATGCGCCTGCGCACGGAAGAGGAAGCGCGACGAGCTGAGGTTGAAGCCGCGCGACTCTCAATGGAAAACGCGCTGCGAACCGAACAAGAACGCTGGCGCAAGGTAGAAGAAGAAACCGCGCGCAACCGGGCTGAAAAAGAAAAGCAGCGGATCGAAGTCGAAGCTCGTGAACAGGCTGAGGAAGAGCATCGCCGCCAAATCGCCGAACAGGAGTTAACGCGGGCGGAAGGTGAATTAGTACGAATGCGCGCGATGGAGGAAGCCCGCCGCGCCGAAGTCGACGAACAATCCCGCGCAGCGCGGGAAGCGCACAAAGCCGAACTGGCAGCGCTTCACCAGGCGGAAGAGGATCAGGCCCGTCGCCGAGCTGAAGAAGAGCGACGCTATCTGGAAACCGAAAGCCGGAAGAGAGCCCAGGAAGATGAGTTGCGCCGCCGCGGGGAGATGAGATTCCGCGCCGTCGCAGAAGAGATCGAGCGCGTAAACGCTCGAGAGGAGGCCCGTCTAAAGGCTGCCGAAGAAGGGCAACGTTTGGCGGAAGAAGCCGCGCGTCGTCGCGCCGAAGAAGACGCTCGCCGCGAAGCCGAAGCCGAAGCCCGTAGCCGTGCGGAAGAAGAGGCGCGTCTGCGCGCTGAAATCGAAGCTCAGATGCGCGCGGAAGCTGAAATGCGCCGTAAGGCCGAAGAGGAAACGCGCCGGCTGGCCGAGGAAGAGGCCCGGCTTCGGGCGGAAGAGGAAGCACAACGACTCGCCGCTGAACAAGCCCGGCGGCTGGCCGAAGCAGAGGCGCAACGCCGCGCTGATGAGGAAGCGCGCCGTCAGGCTGAGGAAGCAGCGCGTCTTGTCGCCCAGGAGGAAGCGCGTCGCCAGGCCGAAAGTGAAGCGCTAAGACAGGCTGAAGAGGAAATTCGGCTCAGGGCCGAGGCTGAAGTTAGACAGCGCGCCGAACTTGAAGCGCGCATCAGAGCGGAGATCGAAGCAAAGCTTCGGGCCGAAGACGCAGAACGCCGGCAAGCTGAAGAGGCACGGCGCCATGCTGAGCACGAGAAGATTGTGGCCGAAGAATCAACCCGCGCTTCGGTGCATCCGGAGATCGTTTTCGAGATCGAGCGTCCGGAAAGTGATAACGAGTTGCCTGCGCTTGAAGCTGCACTTGAGGAAGGCCATCAGGAATCCAAAGTTACGGAGATCGCCGAATGGTTCGAGGTAGGTATCGAAAACCGGGAAGAGGCTCCGGCGATCGACACTCCGGCGACCACGACGCCTCCCGATGATCATTTCGGCACCATGCAGGATGACGCCGGCGGAGAGTTTACGCCTGTCAGCGTCCCGGAGAATAACCTGGTGGCTGAAGCGGCCGGCGTTTCATCCGGGGTCCTGAGTCAGCTCACCAGCAAGAAGCCGGCAGAGCGGGCTGCCGCAGTCAGTGATCTGCCGCGCGTTGGAGGCGAGGAAGCATTTCGCCACATCAGCGCCGCGTTCGATGATCAGTCTGTCGAAGTCCGCAGCGCAGCCGCACGCGCGATGTTTGACCTACAGGAAGATCGTGCCGCTGCCTTCACCCGCGCGCTGCGCGAAGCCACACCTGAACGCCGGCGTAAGATCGGATCAGCCATCGCTTCGTCAGGATTGGCCAACGAAGCAATCAGAAACCTTACCGGTGAGAGTCGTGAGAAGACTTACGACGCCTTTTCACTACTGTTTCTGATGTCGAAAGCGGGCGAGACCCAGGCGTTAATGCGGTCCATCGAAGAGCATGCAAATCTTGAAGTGCGCCTCGCGGTGGTGAAACTTCTGGCGCTGAGCGGTCAGCCCGACATTCTTCCCGCGTTCCGACGCATGGCCGTGCGCGGCTCGTTGCCGCCGGAAGTACGTTCGGCAGTGATGGAAGCAATCTACCAAATCACCAGCCAGTCACCAGCCGACGCTCCGTCAATGGCGTAGACGAGCATCAGCAGAGTTATGTTACGAAGGGCGCAGGGCCAATGGCTCTGCGCCCTTTGTGATGGACATCCACCAAATAGAGAATGACTGATTGCTCTACAGTGAAAAGGCGACTGACCCTGACGAAGCTATCGATGTTCAGATGGCCGCGCTCAAAGTCTCCGGTTGCCAGCGAGACGGAATAACCGTCTCGCCTTGACTGGCTGGTAATCTGGCACAGAATCAGGTCGTCTCCAGTTAAGTCAGCAACAACCAGAGCGGGACGCCGTTTGCCAGCTTGCAAATCGGTTTGAGGAAAAGGCAGTACAACTACTTCGCCGACTAGAGGTTTGCCCATGCAGCATCTTCCTCGGGCGTATTCCAGTCTTTGCTCAGCGCAGACTCGCTGAGCAGAAGACCGTTGAATGAGCCGTCCTCGGACTGCTCGCGGAGGGATCGCGCGAAGTTGTAAACCTCGCGTTGAAGATTCTCAGGCAAACTGGCGACTTCTTTTTCGATTAATTCCTGAGTGCTCATGTAAACCAGTTTAGTTCAGTTCAGGCCTCGGCGTAAACGTAACGATCTTTATCAAGGCAAGCTCAAGCTCGCCCGCAGCGTTTGGTCTATTCCCAATTCACCATCTACTATTGCTGGTTATGCCCTTCACGCTGAAATCAGACTATCAGCCCTGTGGCGACCAGCCGCAGGCAATTGATGCGTTGATTCGCGGTCTGAATGACGGCGCAAAGGATCAAGTGCTGCTCGGCATCACCGGCAGCGGCAAGACTTTCACGGTCGCGAGCGTCATCGATCGCACGCAAAGACCGACCCTGGTAATCGCGCACAACAAGACGCTGGCGGCCCAGCTCTATCAGGAATTTAAGACGTTGTTTCCGGAAAACGCGGTCGAGTACTTCGTCTCCTACTACGACTATTACCAGCCCGAAGCCTACGTGCCTGCCTCAGACACCTACATCGAGAAGGATGCGATCGTTAACGAAGAGATTGACCGGCTGCGCATGTCGGCAACCCGCTCGCTGTTCGAACGCCGGGATGTGATCATCGTCGCGAGCGTGTCGTGCATCTATGGCCTCGGCGATCCCGATGCCTACTATGGCATGCTGGTTTTTCTCGAGCCGGGCATGCGCATCGCCCGCGAAACGCTCTTGCAGCGTCTGGTCGAATTGCAGTACGAACGCAACGACATCGACTTCAAACGCGGCAGCTTTCGCGTGCGCGGGGACGTGGTCGAGGTCTATCCCAGTTATCAGGACGAGGCTTACCGGATTGAGCTTTGGGGCGATGAAATCGATTCCATCTCGACCATCGACCCCTTGATGGGCGAAGTGCTGCAGAAACACACCGCGCGTTTACCCATCTATCCGAAGTCGCACTATGTCATGCCGCGCAGCACGCTCAAAAAAGCTATCAAATCGATTCGCGAAGAATTGGAGTGGTGGGAGCCCAAGCTCATCGAAGAAGGAAAACTGGTCGAAGCCCAGCGCCTGCATCAACGCACGATGTTCGACATGGAGATGATGAAAGAGATGGGTTTCTGTCGCGGCATCGAAAACTATTCGCGGCACCTGACCGGCAAGAAGCCGGGCGAGCCGCCACCAACCTTGCTCGACTATTTGCCGCGCGACACCCTGGTAGTCATCGACGAATCGCACCAGACGATTCCGCAGGTGCGCGGCATGTTCTTCGGCGATCAATCACGCAAACGCACGCTGGTTGAATACGGCTTTCGGCTGCCTTCGGCGATGGATAACCGGCCGCTGAATTTTGATGAGTTTGAAGAACGCGTCAGCCAAAGAATCTATGTCTCAGCCACGCCGGGCCCATACGAACTGACCAAGGCCAGCGGTGAAATCATCGAGCAAATCATCCGCCCGACCGGATTGATGGATCCGGAAGTCGAAGTGCTGCCGGTCAAAGGCCAGATCGATCACCTGCTCGGCGAATGTCGCGCGCGGGCTGAGCGGAAAGAGCGCGTGCTGGTAACCACTCTGACCAAGAAGATGGCTGAGGACTTGACTGAGTACTTCACCGAACTCGACGTCCGCGTGCGCTATCTTCATTCGGACATCGTTACGCTCGAGCGAATCAAGATTCTGCGTGACTTGCGGCGTGGTGAATTCGACGTCCTCGTCGGAATCAATCTGCTGCGCGAAGGCCTGGATCTGCCCGAGGTTTCGCTGGTAGCGATCCTCGACGCTGACAAAGAGGGTTTTCTTCGATCGGAATCGTCTTTGATTCAGACGATTGGGCGGGCGGCACGCCATGCCAGCGGCAAAGCGATTCTTTATGCCGACCGGGTTACGAATTCAATGAAACGGGCGCTCGACGAAACGCGCCGCCGGCGCGCGTTGCAGGAAGTCTACAATCGCGAACACGGCATCACACCGATGACGATCATCAAACCTATCGAATCGACGCTGGTAACGGCGGCCGAAGCGGATTACTTCAAAGTGCCGCTGGAGCTGGAGGATGTCGATGGCTACAGTGGGGCGGAGATTAGCGAGACAATTGCCCGCCTGGAGCTTGACATGCGCGAGCACGCCAGGCGATTTGAGTTTGAGAAAGCCGCAGAGCTGCGCGATCGGATAAAGTATCTGCGTGAACGCCAGCTTGCGGTTGCGTGAGTCCATAATAACCACAGAGGACACAGAGGGCTCATAGAATGGAAGAAGATAATAAGCGACAAGCAAAGACCTTAAATCTTTGCCCATGGTCGGTCTTCTCTGTGTCCTCCGTGGTTAACTGAATGCTTACCAAATCGCAGCCAGACGAAATCCAATCGTTCCTCGAAGACTCTTCGCATGTGCGGGGCGGTTTTGCTGAGCGCGTTGTCTTTCCGGAAACTGCGGAAGAAGTTGCCGAAGTCCTGGCCAAGGCGACGAAGGATCGAACTCCGGTCACGGTATCCGGCGCCGGCACCGGCACTGTCGCCGGACGCGTCCCTTTTGGCGGGATCGTGCTGGCGACCGGCAGGCTGAATCACATCAAGGAGATCGTGAGCGACGATCCTGGTGGAGGTCATGCGGTGGCTGAAGCCGGCGTGATCCTCGGCGACTTTCAACGCGCAGTCGAATCTGAAGGGTTGATGTATCCGCCGGACCCAACCGAGCGCAGTTGTTTTCTGGGCGGCACCGTCGCTACCAACGCCTCCGGCGCGCGCACTTTCAAATATGGCCCGACGCGAAACTATGTCGAGCGGCTGAAGATTGCGCTAGCGAACGGCGAAGTGATCGATCTTCGGCGCGGCGAACTCCACGCGGATCGAAACGGCCGAATCGCGATTCCCGTTCCCTCCGGCGCCACGATTGAAGCGCAGCTTCCGACATATAGAATGCCGCAGGTTCGCAAAAATACATCCGGCTATTACGTCGCGCCCGGGATGGACGTGATCGATCTCTTTATTGGCAGCGAAGGGACGCTGGGGGTGATCGTTGAAGTTGAAGCGAGGCTGCTGACAAAACCAGAAGGGTTGTTAAGCGGAATCGCGTTCTTTCAAGCTGAAGAAGACCTGCTCGCGTTTGTGACGCAAGCGAGAGAACGATCGCTGAAAAGCCGGGGCAGTAGCCCGACCGTCAGGGAGGGCTTCTCTTTCGCGCCGCGGGTCACGACGGGACTCGACGCCCGGGCGCTGGAATACTTCGATTACGAATCGCTGCGGTTTCTGCGCCGGCAGTACGAAAGAATTCCCGAGAAAGCGATCGGGGCCATCTTCTTCGAACAAGAGACCACCGCTGCCGACGAAGATTCACTGATGAACGCCTGGCTGGCTTTACTTGAAACCAATCGCGCGCTAGTTGACGATTCATGGTTCGCTACCAACGAACAGGACCAGGCCAGGTTGCGCGAGTTTCGTCATGCGCTTCCGGTGCTGATGAACGAGTGGTTCGCACGCCATGATCAGCGCAAGGTCTCGACCGATATGGCTGTATCGGATGACGCGTTTGCCGGGATGTTGCGCTTTTATCAGGACAATTTGCGCGACGGCGATCTGAGATACACAATCTTTGGTCACATCGGCGACAATCACGTGCACGTCAACATTCTGCCGCGCGATGACGTAGAGGCAGCGAAGGCCTGGGACATCTACCGGAAGTTCATCCGCCGCGCCGTTGAGGTCGGCGGCACGATTTCCGCCGAGCACGGAATTGGAAAGCTCAAACGCGATTACCTGCGCGAACTCTACGGCGAAGCTCACCTGCGTGAGATGGCCGCCATGAAGCGGGCTTTCGATCCGGCGGGGATCCTTGGGAGAGGAAATATGTTCTCGGAGGCGTTTCTGTGATAGTAGGTTAGAGTTATGTTCAGATTTACCACAGCAGGCGAATCACACGGCCGCGCTTTGGTCGCGATAGTCGAAGGTCTGCCTGCGGGCGTTCCGATCGATATTGAGCAGATCAATCACGAGCTCGCTCGTCGTCAGCAGGGCTATGGACGCGGCGCGCGCATGAAGATCGAGTCTGACCGCGTCGAGATCCTCAGCGGGGTTCGTCATGGTCTAACCCTTGGTTCGCCCCTGGCTTTGACGATCGAAAACAAAGACTGGGCCAACTGGACTGAGGTGATGTCCGTTGAGGCGCAGGAGATCGCTCCCGAGAAATCTCGGCGCGTCAAACGGCCGCGGCCGGGGCATGCCGACCTGGCCGGCGGTTTGAAGTACAACTCGCGCGATCTGCGCGATGTGTTGGAGCGAGCTTCCGCGCGGGAGACGACGGCGCGGGTTGCGTGTGGCGCCATCGCGAAACAGTTGCTCGCGAACTTTGGCATTGAGATTCGCAGTCACGTGATTCAGCTTGGCGGAATTCCTGATCAGCCGCTGGAACTTACTTTTGATCAAATCGCCGCGATTTCGGAGGACGCGCCGCTGCGATGCGCTGACGAAGCAACTCAGCAACGCATGATCGAGTTGATCGATCAAAAGAAAGGCGAAGGGGACACGCTTGGCGGCATCTTTGAAGTCGCCGCACGCGGAGTGGTGCCGGGTCTGGGCTCGCACACCGCTTGGGACCTGAAACTCGACGGATGTTTGGCGCAGGCGGTAATGTCGATCCCGGCGGTGAAGGCGGTGGCGATTGGGGCAGGCACGCAAGCCAGTTCCCTTCCCGGTTCCGAAGTGCACGACGAGATTGGCTACAACGAACAGACAAAAGAATTTATTCGCGCCAGCAATCGCGCCGGCGGACTGGAAGGCGGCGTCACCAACGGCGAAGAGCTCCGAGTGCGCGGCCATCTAAAACCAATTTCGACTTTGCGGCGAGCGCTCCGCTCAGTTGACATCGATACGAAACAGGAAGAGCGCGCCGCGTTCGAACGCTCAGACATTACGGTGGTTCCTGCCGGCGGAGTGATTGGCGAAGCGATGGTCGCGCTCGTGCTTGCTTCTGCTATGCGAGAAAAGTTTGGCGGCGACAGCCTGGGCGAGATGAAGCGCAACTATGAAGGCTATCGCGAGCAGTTGCGGGGATACTGAGGTCAGTACTGCCTGCGGTAGCCGGCAGGTAACTCACTGGCGCGAATCCTTACCCATTCGGAAAGCCAACTGGCGAAACCCCAACGTTGATCGTAAAATCAAATCAGTTCTGACCGAATCAGAGTGCTTGGCAAATCAGCGATTTGAAATTTGGAATCTCGAATTTGAGATCTGAAATTAGAAATCCAAGAATGTCTTTACTAAAAATAGTTACCTGGCCGAATCCAATTCTCGACACCCCGGGTGATCCGGTTACCACGTTCGACGACAAGTTGAAAACGCTCGTTAACAGCATGTTCGAGACTATGTATTCAGCTCCTGGTGTCGGGCTCGCCGCCGTCCAGGTTGGTGTACCCAAGCGTCTGTTCGTGATGGATTGCTCTGGCGGGAAGGATCCAGCGCAGCGCGTCGTAATGATCAATCCGGAAGTTGCCCGTGTAGAAGGCAAGCAAGACGGCGACGAAGGTTGTCTCTCGTTCCCTGGTATCTTCTTCAACGTTCAGCGGAATTTGCGCGCGATTGTCAGGGCGCACGACATCAATGGCCAGGAATTTGAGCTGGATGGAACCGAGCTGACGGCCCGCTGCATGCTGCACGAAACGGATCACTGCGACGGCATCGTCTTTCTTAACAAGATGACGCCGCTCAAGCGAGAGATCGTCAAACGCAAGATCAGAAAACTGACGAAAGCCGGCGAGTGGCCTTCGTAGGAGTTCAGAGTCCAACCTTCAGGTTGCTCCTTACTAAAAAGAGCAGGCTAAGGCTTGAACTCCGAACCCAAAACTGGAGCAACAATGCCAACAGAATTTCGCAACGAACCCTTAACTGACTTCACGAAAGAAGAAAACGCGCAGGCGATGCGCGCTGCCATTGAGAAAGTAAGAACTCAATTGGGCAAAGAGTATCCACTGGTAATCGGTGGAGAGCGCATCAAGACCGAAAGCAAATCTGAAAGCTTCAATCCGGCGAACCGCACACAGATAGTCGGAAAGTTTCAGAAAGCAACCACCGACCTCGCCAACCGCGCGGTCGAAACCGCTTATGACACTTTCCAAACCTGGCGGCACACCCCGCCGGAAGAGCGCGCCCAGTTGCTCTTTCGGGTCGCGGAGCTAATGCGCACACTAAAGCACGAATTATCTGCCTGGATGATTCACGAAGTGGCCAAGTCCTGGCCGGAGGCCGATGGCGACACGGCCGAGGCAATCGATTTTCTTGAGTTTTACGGCCGCGAGATGCTGCGATATGCAGTCGCGCAACCGCTAATCAAGATCGCGGGTGAAGACAATAACCTCGATTACATTCCGCTCGGTGTCGGCGCCGTGATTCCGCCCTGGAATTTTCCTCTGGCAATCATGGCCGGCATGACCGCCGCCGCGGTCGTCACCGGAAACACGGTGGTGCTGAAGCCTTCCTCTGACGCGCCCACCATTGCTTACAAGTTTTTCGAGCTGCTCGAAGCAGCCGGGATGCCGGCGGGAGTGGTGAACTTCATGACCGGCTCTGGCGCCGAAGTCGGCGATGTCCTCGTCGATCACCCGAAGACCCGGTTTATTGCGTTCACCGGCTCGAAAGAAATTGGCCTCCGCATCAATGAGCGCGCGGCGAAAACCCAGCCAGGCCAGCTCTGGATCAAACGGGTCGTAGCTGAGATGGGTGGCAAGGACGCGATCATCGTTGCTGATGATGCGAATCTCGACGAAGCCGCCATCGGTGTCGTGCAATCCGCCTTTGGATTCCAGGGTCAGAAGTGCTCGGCGTGCTCGCGAGCAATCATCGACGCGCGCGTCTATGATCCGATGATCGAAAAGATTGCTCAACTGACCGCGAAGATCAAAGTTGGCGATCCGGCTGACACCACGACGACGATGAGCGCAGTCATTAACGAAAAGGCGTTTCGGTCGATTAACAGCTACGTTGAGAAAGGAAAGGCTGAGGGCGGCCGCGTGATCGCCGGCGGCGGCGCGGATGGCGAGCAGGGATTCTTCATCGAGCCGACAGTTATTGCCGATGTAAAGGCCGGCGACACGATCGAACAGGAAGAAATCTTTGGACCAGTTCTGGCCGTGATCAAGGCGAACGACTACGACGATGCGCTGCGGATAGCCAACGACACTCAGTTCGGTTTGACGGGCGCGGTTTACTCGACTGACGAAGAGAAGCTTGAACGCGCGCGCCGCGAGTTTCACGTCGGCAATTTGTACCTGAATCGTAAATGCACGGGCGCGTTTGTCGGCGTGCACCCCTTCGGCGGCTTCAACATGTCGGGCACAGATTCAAAGGCCGGCGGCCGTGACTACCTCTTGCTGTTCATGCAGGCGAAACTTTCGTCGACAAAGGTTGGGGCGACCACAAGTAAGAAGGCTGAGGCCGGCACCGCGGCTTAACTTTTCCTAATCGGTTTTGCGCTTTGCCGCTACCCAGTGCGGAAAGGCTTTGCCTTTCCGACATCCGTAAGATATTCATAGAGGCTACGCCTCGACTGTTTTGGAGGCGCAGCCTCCTTTTTTGTTTCTTGTCTGACGCGGTAAGCCGGAGGCTTACCGCACGGTGCTGCGGCAAAGCCGCCAAGACATATGCGACTGGTTTTCATGGGCACACCTGAATCCGCGGTGCCGTCTCTGCGCCGTCTGATCGAAGACGGGCATGAGATCGCCGCGGTGTGGACGCAACCCGATCGTCCCGCTGGACGTGGAAACAAATTGCATCAGTCGCCTGTGAAAGAGTTTGCTGTCCAGCACAACCTCACTATTCACCAGCCTTTGAAAATCAGAACTCCGGAAGCGAAAGAGCTATTCGCCTCTCATCAGGCCGACGCCGCAATCGTCGTTGCTTATGGAAGAATCTTGCCGGCGAACTTTCTGAGCGCGCAGCGGCATGGTTGCATCAACGTCCACTTCTCGCTGCTGCCAAAGTTTCGCGGCGCCGCGCCGGTGAACTGGGCAATCGTCCGTGATGAAAAAGAAACAGGCGTGACTACGATGCGAATTGTGGAAGAACTTGACGCCGGACCAGTGCTCCTTCAGCGCGCAACCGAGATTGGAGAGAGCGAAACCGCACCGGAACTGATGACGCGGCTGGCCGACATCGGCGCAGACCTCCTCAGCGAGACTCTCAAAGACATTGAAGGCATCGAGCCGAAACCCCAGCGAAACGAAGACGCCACCTTCGCCCCTATCCTGAAACGTGAAGACGGCCGGATTGATTGGACAATGGACGCGTTCGCAATCGATCGACACGTGCGCGGCTTTCAACCCTGGCCGCATGCCTTTACCACCCTCCGATCGCACCGGCTGATTATTTGGGAAGCGAAGCCAGAATGGATTGAGCAACTCCGGTTCACTCCGGGCCAGGTCATCGAAGCCCGCGGCGATCGACTACTCGTAGCCTGCGGCGATGCCACGGCTTTCCGCATATTAGAGCTGCAGCCCGAGGACTCACGCCGCATGACCGCCCGAGATTTTCTCAACGGCGCGCATGTCGGGGTTGGCGAGATGCTCGGTCAAGGCCCGAGCCAACCCTAACGTCCTCAATTTGTGTGCATATCACCATCACGCTTTTACGCTCGCCCGGTACCATTGACGATTGCAGTTTTGCCGGCATATTCTTGCGCGGCTATGGCCTGTTCTTATCAGCGACCGCTAGCTATGCCAGCTATGCGGCGATCGCTCTCCAATTATTCGGCCTGATGTTAATCCTCACCAAGGACTTACTGAAAGAGAAGCAATCCTCAACGGGTTGAATCAATTCAGACGATTCTCGCGATGAGCGATACGTTCAAACACGGAAGTCTAATCGCGAAGGTTCTCACCCATTCGTGGCGCGCATCGCCTTCAGCGCTGGAAACCTCGATTGAAGAGCTCGACATCGTCGCGCCGATGCTGCTTGAGTCAGGCGCGGGAGCTTTAGGATGGAAGCGAGTAAGCAACTCAAATCTTCGCAACAAACCCGCGGCGGTTGAATTAGAACAAGCCTATCGCCTGCACTCCCTTCAATCCGCCATTCACGAGCGTGAAATTGGAAATGCGCTCGCGCTGCTTCGCTCAGCCGGGGTCGAGCCAATTCTGGTAAAGGGATGGGCCATGGCGCGACTGTATCCAGAGGTCGGCCTGCGTCCTTACGGGGATCTCGATCTATGCGTCGCGCCCGGTGACTACCGCGCAGCCAGGCTTGCCCTGGAAAAAGAGGCCAACAAAACGTACACGGTGGATCTGCATCGAGGTTTCAAGACGCTCGACGATCGATCGTGGGATGAGCTGTTCACGCATTCACGCCTGTCGAGGCTCGAGAACGTCGAAGTCCGGGTTCCCTCTCCAGAGGACCATCTTCGCATTCTCTGCTTTCACTTCTTGCGCGAAGGAGCCTGGCGCGCGCTTTGGCTCTGCGATATTGCGGTGAGTCTTGAGACGCGCCCGGCGGACTTTGATTGGGAACGATTCTCTGGCAAGACGGGGCGGCGGCGAAGATGGTTTGCCTGCGCGATTGCTCTGGCGCATCAACTGCTGGGAGCAGACATGGAAGGCGTTCCAGGCACAATTCGCGCAGAACAACTACCGAGCTGGTTGGTTCCCGCCGTTTTGAAAGAGTGGGAAGTGCGTTCGATGTCAAAGCGCCATAAGACACCGACAGGCGCCGCCTGGCGCGATCCAAATCAGGCTCTTAAGCTCGATTACTTCCGGTCCCACTGGCCAAATTCAATCGAAGCTACCATCGGCATGAATGGTCCATTCAACGAAATGCCCAGGCTTCCTTTTCAAGTCGGCAATTGTGCCGTGCGCGCGTTCAATTTCCTCGTGCGCATGCCCACAAGGATGGCGCGGGGAGAATAATGGCCGGCTCAATAACCGACTGACGGCGATGGGTTGATAACATATTCTGTCGCGTTCTTTGGCCTGGCGGGTGTAGTCACTCCGCGCTTCGGCGTACTCTGGTGGCGGCATGCGGGGCTGTCGAATATAAACCCGACGAAGAACGCGGTACTCACCGCGTTCCCGTCCAGGTCAGTAGTCGAAACAGATCGGATACTAAGGCATCGTCAGGTGAAACTTGTACCACCCTGACTTCCCAAAGAACCTTTTTCCGTTTTGGTCATACAGCGCCAGATAGAACTTCAGATCGTACTCGGGCGATCATCTTCTCAAGCTTTCAATCCAGGCTGCATTCTCATCCATGGACGGGCGAAATGCTTCGCGTGGCGCCACCGTCTCCACGTGCATGTTATCGTCGGTGTTGATGACCGCGCCTCGGACGGCCGGCCCCAGTTGGTTTTCATCGCAGACAAACCAGGCCTGCACATCGTCAGCGCTTTTGATTCCCACGCGGGCCAGGTCGGCGGCAGTGCGTGGATTGCTCATTCTTTCCCTTATTCTTTCACTTACGCGTTCCAGACTGAGCGGTTGACGGCTGCCAATCAGAATCAGGTCCTTCCCTTTTGCCGCTCCCTGGACGCGAAACACTGCCACGTGCGGAAAGACTTCATGAAAAGTCGCCAGCACTGATCTCAAGCTCTCTCCGGAAAGCTGATAAATCTGGAGCCACTGCACGAATACGCCATCATCCCGCAGACGTTCTCTTCCCAAAGTGAAAAACTCGCGGGTGAACAGATTAGCGACGCCCGGCACCCACGGATGACTGGGCTCGCTAACTATCAAGTCATACACGTCCGTGTTGACGCGCAAATAAGTTCGCGCATCGTCAACGATCAAATGCAAACGCGGATCGTCTAGGGGACGATTGTTCACGTGCTCAAAGTAACGCGAAGACGCAATCGCTGCCGGTTCAATCTCGACACAAGAAACCGACTCGATCGGCGACTGTAAAACTGAGCCGGCCGTAACACCGGTGGCGAATCCAACAATGAGCGCGTTTCCCAGACGGGGCGCGGTCAGCACGCCAAGCTGGCCCAACATCACCTGCGTCGGCATGTCGTCGGCATCAGAAGCGTTGGTGCGGCCATTGATTGCCACCGACGTAATGCCCCAATCGCGCCGCACTGAGACCGTGGCCGTGCGGCCTTCTTCATACATCAGGAGTTGGTGGTTTCCTGGCCCATCATTCTGCTCTTGTTCGGGGACTCCGCCTCTGGCCTTCGCCAGGACGCGCACGTAACTATCGTAGGCCCCAGTCGAAAGCGCATTCAGATTCAAGCGCGGCCAAGCCACCAACATCGCCAACATCAACGCCGCGGCCACGCCGATCGACAGGCTCCGCGCCAGCGCGCGATCGGATGCTGGGCTGCGCGGCTCGTAAGCAATTCCGCCGACGAGCAGGCAGAGAGCGGTCACGCACAAGACGGTGAATCGCGTACTCGTGCCGGGGATGAGCAGAAACGCTACTACGAGTGCGCCGGCAATCGCCCCGATGGTGTTGAACGCATAGCTCTGTCCGACTAATCTGACATTTTCCCGCCGACCGCCGGCCCACATCAACACCAGGGGCATGACCATGCCCATCAAGATCGCCGGCAACAGAATCAACAGCGCGGCGACGGCAATTTGCAAAGCCAGCAATCCTGGCCAGGAGCTAATGCCAAGCCGAAAGCCGCTCGAGATAAGCAGATCAGGAGCTGCGCTCGTTATGCGCAGGCTCAGGAACAGAGCCAACCCCGTAAGAAGCTCGATTACTAAAACCGACCGCCTGAGCGTCGGCTCATCGGGACTCTTCCATGCGCTGACCAGGTACGCTCCGAAAGCCAGACCAATCAGAAACAGCGCCAGCACGATGCTGAACGCATAGGTGCTCGACCCGATAATCATGGCCAGCACACGCGACCAGACGACTTGCATGCTGATCGTCATGAAGCCGGAGGTGAAGGCGCAGAAGAGCCAGAATTTCGCGCTGCCGAAGTCTTCGGTCGGCTCACTCGCTTCAGCTTCATCGGACGTGGGCGGGGCAGTAGCCCGACCGTTAGGGAGGGCTCCACGAGATTCGTCAGCCTTCGAATCGATCAGAAACGCCACCAGACCAATGCCCAGATTCGTTGCGGCAGCGATCCAGATAGTCGCGCGCACACCACAGAAGGGCAGGATGAAAAAGCCCGCGGCGATCGCCCCGACGATCGCGCCCACGAGGTTCCAGGTGTAAAGCCTGGCGATCTCATTCGCGCCATGTCCAACGGATCTGTGCAGAGCGGCTACCAGAACCGGCAACGTGGCGCCCATTAGCGCCGTGGGAATTACGAGTACGGCAGCCGCTAAAGCGAACCGCGAAAAAGCGAAACCATAAAAGCCCGGGTGAAAACGCTGCCACGCTTCCGCGTAGACGTGATCAATCCCACGGAAAAGAAGAGGGACCGCCAGTGCGTATAGCCCTACGGCGATCTCGATGAACGCGTACGCGCGCACCGGCCTCGCGATTCTTGGGGCAAACCTGGCAGCCAGAGCGCTTCCCAAAGCTAAGCCGCCCATGAATGCGGCCAGAACTGCGCTGATTGCCAGAGTGGTTGCGCCAAACACCAGCCCCAACATGCGCGCCCACAGCACCTCATAGATCAGACCCGTAGCGCCGGAAAATACGAAGCAGATCGCAACTATTCTGAGAGTTCCGGGTGAATAAGTTCTAGTCAAAGCGAGTTTGTGTGACGTCCTAATCAACGAAGGCGTAGATGCGATTGAATGACATCTTTTCTGTCAGCGAGTCACAAATAGGAGCCGTCGGCGAGTCTCGGGCCTTTAGGCGGCGCGGCGGGGTTTTGCTGAGCGGGATTTGCGATTTAGCCAGGCGCGCGCTTCACGCAAGTGCTTGGGGCTGCGAAGATGTTTCGGTACCTGTGACCAACCTGGACCAAGACCAACGCGTTCAAGCTTGGTGAAGTCAAGCTCTTTCGCGAGCGGATCATGGCGATCGTCAGAGTTATTGGAATTTTTTTCTGATTCCTCATAGCTTTTTCGTTCTCTCGGCGTAACTTTGCGAGCACTGATTATTCGAATGCGCCTCCTAACAGCGTAGGCGACCGCCAGCAACCGCGAGCGCTCGGATTGGCCGATGATAACATACCGCGGTTCTTCAACCGAGTGTTCGGGGCTATAGTAAGGTACCAAAAGCAGAACTGTGGCAGCTTCCAGAAACGTGATTCCGTGAGCGCGGACATTGCGTCGCGCCTTTGCCTCGTCCCACTCGTACTCGCCATGTGTCACGGTTGGCATCACTCATTAACCGCTCCATCTCATTGTCACCGGCCAGCGCTTTTTTCACTTCTTTATCGCCATGCGATTCGTATGCACATCGGAGCGGAACAAACTATCATGTCTCCTGAGCTTTTCTTCGAATGGCTACAAATATATCACGTACGCCCGGCGCCAAAGCTCAGGGGGAATAGATCCGCGCGCGGCTGTGGTAAGGACTACCAGATAGTTTGCATCCAGTCGATGGTCTGTGCGCGTGACCATGTCGAGCATCTCCTGCAAATGCGAACCCATACTCGATGCGCGAGTTGGTTGAACCAGCGCCAGACGGCGCAAGCACGCATACAGGTGTTCCTGGCCGGTGCCCAAGCGCCCCCGCTCCATGCCCAGCACCAAACAAACTTCGGCCCGTTCATCAATGAAGTGTTTCACCAGCGAAGCTGCCTGCGTAACTCCATTCTCGAAGCGAATGCGAAAGTTTTCTTCGTCGATGTCCTCGGTCAAAGTCGTGTCCAGGACTATCGTGATGCGCCGCTCATCTTCCGCAGCGAATTCGCGCACCGTCAGCCGTTGCGCCCGCGCGGTGGCCTTCCAATCAATGTGCCGCAGATCGTCGCGAGACTGATAGTCACGCAGCATGAGCAGATCGTGGCCGGCGCCGCGGCGAAATGACGGAGTCTGTCCGGTATTCAACGGCAGCAGGTGCAGCTCGTCAGCGACGGGGTCGGGCCTGGGGTAAACCACGATGTCCACGTCGCGCGCGCCGAGCCGCCGGCGATGGCGAAAGAAGCCAAACGGGAACCGCGTCGAAAGCTCAAAGCCTTTCACCAGGACATGACCGCGCTTGGGAAATAGTTGCTCGATGCTCTGCTCGGCCGCGGCCCGATGCGGCACATAGACAAAGTATCCGAGCGTGCTCTTCTTTGATCGCGGCGGCTTCCTCTTCTTTAGCGGCACTCCGGGACGGTCGAACAGTCCTCTCATTTCCACCAGAATGGAGAAGGATGGCAGAAGCTTTTTCGCGTTGCGCGCGGTCAGGAGGACTTCTGCCGGTTCACCGGCGAAAATATGATCGGGGAATCGAGCTGAAACGGTAAGGTCGCGTAGAGAGGCCCGCGCCGCAGCCCAGGAAACGAAGATGGTTGAGAGCATGATCGAGAACACCATGAACAGTAGATTGTTCCCGGTATTCCAGGCCGCAAACGCCACGATGATCAGGATGACGACAAAGATCACGCCGCCGGTCGTCACCTCAATGGGAAGACCACGGCCGGCAACCTCGGCAAAAGCCGACCGGGCCAGCGGTGGAACCACCAGGACGACTATCAGCAAAACGAAAACCAGCGAAGCAATGGCCCCCACGCCGGCCAACTCTGGCGTACCGAGACGCCGTGCCATCAGCGTAACCATCGCCGTCGCCAATCCCGCCAGAACCAGCAGCGTACCCAGAATGGGTCGCCACCAGGAAGAGAGAGAATTTCGGATTTCGGATTTCAGTTTGCGAATTTCTGATTGGTGGGCGTTATCCACTGGCTTCCTTCATTTCGCAATTCGAAATTCGCAATTCCCTACAGCGGGACGCTAATTGTTTTCATGATCTCGAGCAGGACGGCTTCGGCTTCTTCGCTCCGCCGCATGGCAGAGGAATAACGCGAACTGACGGTGAGCCGGTGCGCGAAGACTGGAACCACCAGCCGCTTGATATCATCAGGAAGGCAGTAGCTTCGTTCTTCAGTGAGCGCGAGCGCCTGCGCGGCGCGAAAGAGGGAAAGCGTGCCGCGCGGGCTGACTCCCAAATCCAGCATCTCAGATGAGCGGGTGGCCGCCACAATCCGCATCAGATAGTCCACGATCGCGTCGTCGACTGAGACTTGGCTTACTGCCGCCTGCAGTTGAAGGATGTCTTCGGCACTCATCGCTGGTTGCACGTCATTGAGCGGCTCGGCGTGCTCGCGATCGCGAAGAATCAGTTTCTCGTCAGCAGTACCGGGATAGCCGATCCGCAAACGCAGCATGAAGCGATCCAGTTGTGATTCAGGCAATGGATACGTTCCGTGATGTTCGATCGGATTCTGGGTGGCCAGGACGATGAAGGGCTGTGGCAGTGGATGCGTGACGCCTTCGACCGTGACGTGCCGTTCAGCCATTGCTTCGAGCAGCGCTGACTGGGTCTTCGGGGTGGTGCGATTGATCTCGTCAGCCAGTACGACATTGGCGAAAATGGGCCCCGGCTTCCACTCAAAATGCGAGTCGTGTTGATTGTAAATCGACAGGCCAATTACGTCGGAAGGCAGCAAATCTGAGGTAAATTGAATCCGCTGAAACGAGCAATCAAGCGCGCGGGCCAGCGCATGCGCGAGCGTGGTCTTACCCACGCCGGGAACGTCCTCGACCAGGAGGTGGCCGCCGGCCAACAGGGTCACAATCGCCAGTCGTACTGCCTCTGGCTTGCCGCGAATCACCCGCTCGACTTCTTTTTGAAGTAAAGCGATGCTTTCGGCGGTCGAAGCCGCGAGCGTGTCTGAACGGGTGCCGGCTGTGCGCAAGTGTCTCATGGCCTGGTGGTTGATCTCGCCCTCATTCTACATGTAGCGAGCCAACGTCGCCACGTCAAACGCTTATCCGAAGGGCGAGCCTGGTGACGGGAGAACGGCACATAAAAGTCTCGTGCATGGAAAAACCGGAATTGTCCGGCCCTCGCCGCGTGGCGCGAGGGCAATCAGTGTAGTAAGATTCTGACTGTGATTTAACAGGCGACAGCCGTCCTTTTGGGAACCGCCGAGGTGTCGCGTCGTGTAGGCAAGTTGAGGAAATATCTTATGAGAGAGACTCACCGTAAACCCCGCAACGAGTTCGGATTCACGCTCATCGAGTTGATGATCGTAATCGCCATCATTGGAATCCTGATCGGCGCCGCAGTCTATGGTTGGAAGGCCGCAACGCGCGCAGGTAACGAGGCGGCAACTCAACAAAACCTCAAGACGATCGCCGCCGTGCAGATCCAGTTTTACAACACGCACAGTCGGACCTTCGGGACCTTCGATCAGATGATCAAGGAACAGATGCTAACCTCGAAGTTTGCGGGGAACCCACCCCTCGCGGACGGCTATATCTTTACCTTGAAAGTAACGCCAAAGTCGGCAAGCCAGCCAACGTCTTATACACTGAATGCCGACCCGCAAAGCGATGGCTCCGGCAAGAACCACTTTTACATTGATTCAACCGACAGCAGCATCCATATCAATCCCGATCAGGCGGCCGGTCCAAACGATCCTGTGCAATAGGGCTGAAAGACCTCGTTCGAGGTAACGGAACCCAGTTGAACTGGTCCCGCTGCACGTGATTTAAGGCGAAGAACCTTTACGCTTCGTTTCCAATCGCTCCTCATTCTGAGGGATTGCACGATGGAGGCAAGATGACTCAGACTCCGCAGACTCCAAAAGATGGCACACTCCTCTTAGGCCCCTTTGTCGGGAACATTACCCATTCAAGCGTCAAGATTTGGTTAACCGTCGAAGCCGGTGACGCAGACAAGAATGTGTTCGTGACCTTGAAACTAGAGGAGCAAGGCCCGAAATCAGAAGCAGTCAAAAAGGATATGAAACGTATCATCATCCAGAAGATTTCTAATCCGGTCGTTGTGCAATCGGAGGTAATCGAATGTCGTCATGCGGATCTGGGAATGGGTATCGTTACCCTTGGCGGTCTCGAGCCTAATTCAAGATATTCCTATCAGCTCTGGCACGATAAGGAACATTCGATCGAACTTGATCTGAATCCTCTGAGGAAGGGGCAGACACGTGATCCGAAGGGCGGTCTGAAGCGTGAAGATTTATTCTTTTGGACGCTGCCGGAAGACGGATACGGACTTCAGCTCGATTTCTTATTGATGAGTTGTCATAACCCTGAGACCGCGACCAGCGACGAATGTGCGGGCTTTGGAGTTTGGCGCCAGATTCCGAAGATTATCGAGCAAAACGCAAATGTGCGGTTTGCGATTCTTGCCGGTGATCAGATTTATGCCGACGAGGTTGAACCCCAGGTTCTCGCCCAGCGCGATCCGCAGAAACGACAGAAACTTTACCTGGCCATCTACAAGAAGTTCTGGGACAACGAGCACTACCGCAGAGTGTTGTGCAGCTTGCCCGCCGTCCTCATGTGGGACGATCACGATATTACGGACGGATGGGGCTCACGCGAAGACTCTTTTCGTAAGGATTGTCCTCAAAAATTCATGTCGAAGTGGGATGAGCTCTTCGACACAGCTAAAGAGATGTTTAGAATTATGCAGGCCTCTCGCAATCCTGCCCCACTCTTTGACGGCTTTTCAAAAGGATTTGATACCTGCTTTACAGTAGGAAAGGCTGGCTTTGTGCTTGCCGATTTACGGACTAATCGGAACAGCCGCTTCGCAATCGGTGGCAAAGGAGAGTACGAAGGCCGGATATGGCTTCCCGAGCAATTACAGGCAATCAAAGGCTGGGTCGCCGGGAAAAGGAACGAAATTGATACGCTCTTTTTTGTGAGCAGCGTAGTGTTTTCACATGGGGCCCCTCAAATTGAGAATTGGATCTCCAGCGTCTGGATAAACGTTCTGAGGTTTGTGAAATGGATCGAGGACCTGGGCCTATTGAAAAAGCTCGTCAGATGGTTCAATAGATATATAGGCGATTTGCGCGACGACATTAACGACTCCTGGGGTTCTGAGATTAACCGGAAGGAAACGGATCGCGTGCTCGACTTTTTCTTTGAGCTACAAAACCCGACAGACGATGGGAAGCGCCTTAATGTAGTGATTCTGAGCGGGGACATTCATACGCCGGGCTATTCGACAATTTACTCTTCTGTCGAAAAAGACTATAAAAACAAACTGCTTCCTGAAGGTGAGCGCGAGGCCCGCGCCGTCATTCCTCATATCACGGCCACACCCGTCGCTTATGAGCCCTTCAGTTGGATAGGAGAAGCGACCTTCAGACACTTGACCAAGGTGGTTAAGCTGGGAGCAAAGGAGTGCTACACATCACAAGTCAGCCACCACTTCTGCTACCGAAACATCGTGGTGGTCTCTCTTCGGAGTTATGGTGAAGATGAATCTTACCTGAAAGTAAAGTACTACCTCGAAGGCTTTCCTGAGCCACAGATCATGTTTTTTGACTTAAACCATAGCGCGCATCGAGAAGCCATAGGCTGGCCGCTAACCTCGAAGCCAAAAAGCTTTCTCGATAAACTGTTTTTGGGTAAGTCCAACTAGCCGGCACCCACTCCCAACGCTGAAACTACCGACCGCTCGCCTGCGCCCCTGCACTTGCCGGAGTCCATTCCTAAACAAAGTGTTTCTCTTTCGGAAGGGCTACGGCTATCTCGAATATGAGCAGAAGAGACCCTTGAGTCGTTACTTTCAAAACTTCTTTGACTCCACGCGATCAATTCGAGTGTCCGGCAGAGGCCAGCTTTGCTGAACGAGAAAGTCTTCGACGTTCCTCAGAACAAAGGTGGCAACGTTCGCACTCCGCTGCGCCCGCAGGCGATAGAACTCCGCGTCTTTCACTTGATTCATCCAGAATGCCGGGCGGGCGTCTTCCTTAAGATAGCTCACCTGCACGTCATTCATCTTGAGTCCTTTGACGTGACGAATGAAGAAGCCGTAAGCCGGCAGTTCTCCGAACATGGTCGGTTCGGGATAAGAGTCTTCCTTCTCGGGCGGATCCAGCGCGGCTTGTTCCTTCGTGCCGCCACCCTGGCTGTAAATGCGAATGTTGCTCAACAGCACGTCCTCAATCGGATGACCAGGAATGCCGCTTATGATCGAGGAGTATTTTGGATCCGCGTTATAGACCGAAACGTTACTGATAATTACCCGCCGCAAGGCTCCAACCGTGGTGCTCTCTTTTGGTCCGCGCCCGCGGAACCCGAGTCGCATGAAGATGGGCGAGTTACTGATGTCGCGCATCGTGATGTTCGTAATCGTCACGTCTTCCAACAAAGCGCCGTCGACTGCCTCAAGAGCCAGACCGCGTGAATAATCAAAGACACAGTTTGCGACAGTGATGTTCTTGAAGCCGCCATTGGACTCGGTTCCGAACTTGATGCGTGCCGTGGGACTGAAAGTACCGTTCTGATTTCTAAACGCGCGCTGGTAAGTTCCGTCCAGCAGCGTCCCTTCATCGTAACCACTCACCTGACAGTTTGTAATCGTGACGTTCTCTGTCACGCGGGCATAACCCAGTGCGAAGGAACTCTTCGGGCAGATCGCGTCGTCGAAAGGCGAGTTAACCGTGCAGTTCGAGACGCGCACATTTTTGCAAGCATCGACGTCGATCCCGTCGCGGTTTGTATCTATCTTTATGTTGTCGATGGTCAGGTTATCTACGCCAGTGGCGAGTATTGCGAAATGTCCACCGTGCAAGATCGAAATGTCGCGAATGATGACGTTGCGACAGAGCTTTAGACTGATCGACTTGTTGCCCCATCCGGGTTCTACGGTGTCGCGTGGGTTTGGATAAGTGAACGCCCCTTCTCTTGGGTCTTTGGCGTTTCGAGCAGCCTCGTTCTGGGCAGCGGTCCGCGACTGACTTCCACTTCGCACCAATCCTTTGCCCCAGATCATTCCCGGCCCAAGAATCGAAATGTCGTGGAGGTTCTCTCCCCAAATCAGACTGTTGTGCCAATGGCTGTGGCCAAAGTCCTGATATTGGTCCCATTCATTTGGTTCCGGCAGATCGTATTTACCATCGCCGTCTTTCGGATCGGCCGCCAGGATCGTGGCCCCATGATCGAGGTACAGACTGATGTTGCTTTTGAGATGAATAGAAAAGGAGCGGTAGGTGCCGGCTGGAAACCGCACGGTCCCTCCACCTGCGGCCGCGGCAGCTTCTATCGTGCGATTAATCGCGGGCGAATCGAGGGCTTTGCCATCGCCCTTTGCACCAAACCTCCGGACGTCGAAAACGCCGGACGTTCCCGCGGCAGTTTGAAGACCAGCCCGAGGACGGGTTGTCTTTTGACTGTGGGTTAACGTCGAAAAACCGAGACAGGCAAATACAACAACGGAAGCCAGAATGCTTGAAAGCGCTCTGTATTTTTTCATCGTACTCTCCGGGTCAGGTATTGGTCGTTTCGAACTCAAGGTTACTGGACAAACTGAAAAGCCCACGCATTCTGGCACTTGGCGGATAACAAATCCAGACTACATGGACGGGCGCCGACTCATGGAAGGAAGATCGCGAATGGCCAGCGGGAGATAGCCGCTTACTCAGGCATCGGCAGAGAGGTCATACCACACCGTCACGGCCACAATATGATCTGTCGGTCGATCAAAGAGGCAGCGTCTCTCCCGAGTTGAGCAGTCAGCGCCTTATCTTTGGTGCTATCGCGAACATCCCTGTCCTCTTTCTTGAGTTTAGGCCAAAGGGTTGACCCATTCACGTCCTCGGTGGTAAAAAGACGCTAGCCCTTAATTGGTCTGACCAGTTGCACGGCCGGGTCGGCAACGGACAGCAGCTCGGCGAGGGGCGAAGGCGGTGCCCGGAAAAAATGGCGTTTGAATCTTCCGAGAAGATCCGCCGAATCCGATCTGCCATCTTGACCGTGGTGTTTGGCGGTGGCGCGCCCGGGATGCGATTCCAGCGGCGCACCACCCAGGCTGCAAGCATCACGATCAAGTGGCAAGATAATGCTTAGCTGGACGAGAGCCGGCCAGACTTCTCAACAGATTATTCGGCGCGGCTGGGCACCTCGATTTAGCGAAAGCCGCGACCGAGCAGGAGAGGGTAAGGAATGTCTGCAACTACTAAATCTCGAATTCAGCGTCGCGCCGCCGGAGACAACGTGTGGCTTGGTCGGGTTGAGGTTAACGCTCAGGCCAGGCTTGCCGGGCGTCCAGCGCAAAAGCTCAATTACGAAATCCTGGAGTCCGAGGAAGCCGTGGGGCGCGCCATGCTTGAGGAAATTGAAACAGCCGCGCGTGAAAAGAACGGCGACCTGACGATCATCCTGCTCGGAGGTCGCGGTGCACAGGCGTTGCACCGGCTCCTGGGCCAATTGGCGAAGACCAGCGAAGTCGATCAATTACTTAGCCGTCTTAACGTCTTCACGCAGGACGCGCTGGCGCCGATGGGTTCCGACAACAGCTTCAGTTTTGTGCGGGACTTCGAGCGTCTGCTCGGGAAGGACTTTTTCGAAAAGGTGAAGAGCTTCACCTCAATGCACACTGATAGTGAAGATCTGGAAGGAGAAATGGTCAATTACCTTGAAGCGCTGGCGTCGCACGGAGAGGTCGACATCTTCTTTCTCGGCATGGGACCCGAGGCCGGCGCTGCTTCGCACCTGGCTTACATCAAACCGGGTTCAGGCGCCGGCGCGGCGGACCTGGCCGGAGTCATCCCTATTTCGTCCAGCATCCTCGACCATCACATAACAAAGTTCAAGGCGGGCGGCAGCACATTCACCGAAGCGGATGAGGCCGAGTGTCGCAGGGCATCGCATATTCTGACGCTGGGTCCTGCCGCAATTCTAAGCGCCAGGAGGATCGTGCAGTCGATCGTCGACGCTGATACAGCGCCCGCCAAACCGGCGAGCTTTCGCCGATTAATTGAGACCGAGATTGTTGACGATCCAGAAGGTCGACAGCGACAGCTTGACGAGAATCCAGGACTTTGGATTCGTCTCCACCCGAATGTACAGTCACTGATCCTCGCAAATGTTTTGGCGTAAGTAGATCAGGACGCACAAGATTTATTGACAACAGGCTGAAATGAAATGGGGTCTTTCGTCATCCAACCTCCGAGCGATCAAAATGTGTAATCTGCGGATAGTCTCTCCTCCTCTACTTACTCACCCGCAACATGACCACACCATGACTGGGGACAAAGCCTATCTCTTTCTCAATGGCTAAAAACCACAATCAAGGCTTCAGACGCAAAACAACAACAGATATATTCACGATTATGGTGTAGCGAGGGGTTTGTAAATAAGACCGATGACTATGCCGATGATAGTCCACTGGACGAAGTAAGCCACAGCCTGTCCCAGAGCGAGTTTCAGCCCGATGTTCAGGTTCACGTAGTTGTGCAGCACAGATGCGCAAACCACGAAAATGCCAATGAGAACGCCGAAGCGCGCACCTGCCGTAGTGCTCGATCCGCCCTGATGTATCATTGCGAAAATTATGGCGACAACCAGGATCGCTATGAAAGTCGCGACGATTCCAATTGGCATAACAGTCATCATTTCTTCCTTAGGTCGGAATACGGCCGGGTACTTGTGGCCTTCATTGATAAGACCTGGCACCAGCCAAAACACTAAGAAACCAAAGGCAAAAGACGCGACCGTGCCACCAAGCGCCGCCAGCGCGAGACGTGAATAGTTCATTTGCACTCCTTTACAAATTGCGGATCAAAATCACAGTCGGTTCGGCAGGACTGGTTCGCCCAAACAATGATGATTTTGGTAGGGCGAGATATTGAGACTCCTCTTTGCATTAGATCGAATATTGCTCATTAATATCTGACCTCGGACTCACATAGAATTTACGCGAGAAAACTCGATGCTTAGCTTATTAAACGACCGAGCAAGCGGGCGCCAAACATTACACCGTCACGGCTCTGATCGCAAGGAAATGTTGATCGGCTTTTCCAAAGGTTTCAGGCTGCTTTGGAGCGTGCCGATGATCCATTTCGACATAAGGAACCTCCTCAAAGCTTCGTAACTTCGGACTCTCCATTCTTTCGAGCATTCGTGAGTTCGATCCAATAAGTGGAGCATGAAAAATAAATAAAGGACTTGAAGCTATGTTGGGCCATAGCGTTTGTTCTATCCGAGAAAGCCTGCCTAGACTGATTGGGATCGATTGTTTGCGAGCGACCAGGCAGATTGCGAACGACAGTCTTAACAGTGAACGACGCCCGCTTGGCTCAGCAATTGGGCACTCCTGCGCAACGCGCTCTCTAAAGATCATTTCCTGAATACGCCAGACCAAAGGACTTATTACAGAGTGGAAAATCGGGCACGATGTTCTTGAGGATCGCAAACGACAGCGGTGGCCAGTTGACGAACGACGGGTCCTTGATCTTAACGCGGTACAGCCTTCCTTCGCTGTCAACCATGACCCAGTGGATGATGGCGCCGCGCCAACCCTCCACGATCCCGAAAGCCGGTTCGAACGGCGGTAACTGTCCGAGCAATGTGGCGAGCGGTCCAGGAGCCAGTCGCTTGCTCGCCTGCCGGATCAGTGACACCGACTGCGCTGCTTCTTCCACTCTCATCATCGTCCGCGCGTAAACGTCGCCGCTTTCATAGACGGGCACTTTGAAGTCGAGTTCGCCGTAGGCGGCAAATGGGTGATCTCGTCGAGCGTCGATGTCAACTCCCGAGGCGCGCGCGACATAACCGAGCGCACCGTGATCGACTGCGGTCTGCCTGGTCAGACAGCCCGTGCCTTCAAGGCGGTCTGTCAACATCGTGTTCTTCAAACTGATGTCAACGATCTCATTGAAGTCGGCCAGGATTAAGTAAAGTTCAGCCGAGAGATCGAGTCCTTCCGGCAAATCAAAACGGACGCCGCCGGGGACAACTCCGCCACGCAGGAGTCGGTTTCCCGTCAACCGTTTGTTCAAGCGCAGCAGCCGCTCGCGCAGACGGGAGCAGTGGGCGTGTGCGATGGCGAACCCGGTGTCGTTGGCAATCGCGCCAAAGTCGGCGATGTGATTGTAGAGCCGCTCCATCTCGAGCAGGATGACGCGTAGATAACGGGCGCGGCTGGGCACCTCAGTACGGGTGAGCGATTCGAGTGCTTGGCAGTAGGCTAAGGAGTGACCAATTGTCGTGTCACCTGAGATGCGTTCAGCCAGTTCCACCCCGTCCGCCGGTAAGCGTCCCTCGAACAGCTTCTCTGTCCCCTTATGGGTGAAGTAGAGCCGGATCTTGAGGTTGATGATGGTCTCGCCGATAGCGCTGATGCGAAAGTGCCCCGGCTCGATGATGCCGGCATGCACGGGGCCAACGGGAATCTCGTAGACCCCCTCGCCGCCGACTGACTTGAAGGGGAAGGATGTGCCGTCGTCCTCAAAATGTTCCGGCGGCACGGCGTCCTTGCGCAGCGGGAAGTAATCCTCCGGCCAGAACGCGTGGCGCACCAGAGGCCTTGGGTCTGGATGGCCGATCGCTTCAATGCCGAACAAGTCTTTAATCTCGCGCTCGAAGCGTGACGCCGGGTAGTAGAAGGTCGCCAGTGAGATAATTGCCGGCTCTTCACGTGTCAGTTCTTCAGTGGCATGGACGAACCAGTTTTCTCGATCATTGGCGAAAAGATAGTGGATTTCGAAAACGCCCTTATCTGGTCTCCGGTCGTTGGCGACCATGAGGACGAGTTCAGCGTGGAACTCGGCCCGCAGCAGGCCGGCCAGCCGTGGCGCGGCGCCGCGGTGAATCCGGCAATGGAGTTCGTTGCCGCGAGTGATGTGAATTTCGTGTACCCGGCTTTCGAGGTATCGCGCAATGGCGCTTTGCACCTGAGATAAGTCACTCATTTGGAAACGATCCCCACGATTTGATTAAGCAGCGCCAACAGCGGTGCGGGTAGGAACACGCCGAGGACAGTAAGCACCGCCACGTTGATCAACAACGGGGCCAGCGTCCACCGGCTACCCTCTCCCACTGTCACACCCTCTGGCGCTGCGCCATACAGCATTCCGTTGAGGTGCTTGATGAGCGCGATGAAAGCCACGGCGAGCAGCGCCAGCACAGTCCCCATTAACCAGGGATTACCCGCGACGAAGCCGGCGCGGATCAAGGCGAACTCTGAAACGAAGATGCCGAAGGGCGGGAGGCCGATAATGGCCAGCATCCCGATGGCAAAAAGACCACCCGTAACCGGCATCACCTTGAGCAACCCGGACACTTGTTTGATCTCCGTCGTTTGATAGCGGTGCATGACCCGTCCCGCCAGAAAGAACATCATGGACTTGGCGGCCGTGTGGTTCACCAGATGCAACATCGCTGCGAACGTGCCGAGCGGACCAAGGGCCAGTCCCACGCACAGTAGGCCGGTGTGCTCGATACTCGAGTAGGCCAGCATGCGTTTGTAGTTGCGTGAGAGCACGATGCTAAAAGTAGCAATCACGAGCGACAGCAGACCGAGGGCAAGCAAGAGGTGGTTGCTATAACTACTGCCCACGGCTGCGTCCACCACCACCTTCCAGCGCACGATGGCGTAGAGCGCCACGGCCAGCAGCACCCCGGACATCGCCGCCGAAAGTTGGGCGGGCGCTTCGGAGTGGGCATCCGGAAGCCAGGTGTGCATCGGCGCAAGGCCCGCCTTCGTGCCGTAGCCGACGAGGATGAAGACGAAGGACAGACGCATTACCTCCGGGTGCAGCGACGGAGCCGTGGCCAGCAGGACGGGCCAATTGAGCGCGCCCTCCGCGTGTCCGGAGAGCGCCACGAAATCGAAGTAGCCTAGCACCGTCCCGGCAAAGGCCAGCGCAATCCCTACCGAGCAGATGAGGATGTACTTCCACGAGGCTTCCACTGAGGCTCTGGTGAGCGAGAGTGGAATAATCATCGCCGAGAAGATGGTTGTGGCCTCGAGCGCAATCCACATGAAGCCGACGTTGTTGGCCGAGACGGCCAGCAGCATGGCAAAGATGAACAGGTTAATAAAAAGGTGGTAGCGGCGCAGTTGCGCGGCACTGTAGTGAGACTTGCGGCTCAGACCGGGACTGAGCCAGAGCGTGAGCACGGCGACAGCAGTGACGCAGACCATAAACAGCGCGGAGAGGCTATCGGCCCGAAGCATTTCTCCCGGCCCAAAGGTGGGCGCTTCGCCTCCGGCGATGATATGGCGACAGAAAGAGAGCGCCGCGCCGACGGCTAATAGCGATAGCAGCGCGTTCACCCAGCCGACGAACCTGCGGTACGGACGCACGGCCAGGGCCAGTAGCGCGCCGCAGAGCGAAGGCAGGAGCAAAAGGAGAAAAGTCATACTTAGAATGATCTCAGTGTTTGAGTTGGTCTAATTGATCCACGTCGATGGACTCGAAGGTGCCGTGGATGTGATAGACGAAGACTTGCATTACCAGAAAACCCATGAGCACGTCGAGAAACACGCCGAGTTCTATGATTAGCGGAATGCCGTAAGTGCCCAGGACGGCCAGCATGGCGACGCCGTTCTCCAGGACCAGGAAGCCGACTACCTGCGTAAGGGCCTTTCGACGTGTGATGATGACAAACAGTCCCACGAAGATCAGCCCCACGGCCAAGGGAAGGCCTCCGCGCGTGGGCAAGGCGCTTACCCTCACAACCGGGCGCGTGATGATGTAGGCCAGCAGCACCAGGATCCCGGAGGCGATCAGCGAGGTCGCAATGTTTACGTATGGTTGCGATTCGCGTTCGCCTCCCACTCGCTGTTGCAGCCGATTGAGGTACCACGGGATGACCAGCACCTTTAGTACGAAGAAAAAGACGGCCATGAGGTAAAGTTGCGGATCATGCCCGAAATAACCGACCAGGACGAACATCCCCGAGAGTACCAGCGACTGCCATTGAAAGGCCTTCGTGTAAGCGCGCAGGCTGCGCCGCCAGAGCAAGGCGATTCCAAACAGCAGCACCAGGCTGGCGCCGAGCGTTGCAAATTGAGCAAAGAGAGCGTCGTGTTCGTTCATCGATTCACCTCAGCAGGAACGAGGACGTAACTGCCAGCAGCGCCAGCACAAATGACACGGCGAGCAATTCCGGCACGCGAAACAGCCTCAGCTTGGCTAAGCGCGTTTCAAGCAGGGCGACGACCAGACCGAGTGCCGCTAGTTTGGCGATGAGGGCGATAACGGCGACGCCGACGGCCATAGGTGTAAGCGTCGTCGCCACCCCCCACGGCGCAAACATGTTGGCGAGCAGCGAGAAGAAGATGAGCAGGCGCAATGCCGCGGCCCATTCAATTAGAGCGAGGTAACGCCCTGAATATTCCAAAGTCATGGCCTCGTGAATCATCGTCAGCTCGAGATGTGTCGAGGGGTTGTCTACCGGCAGGCGCCCTGTCTCAGCCAGCATAACTATAAAGAGCGCGGCGAAACCCAACAGGTGGCCGGGGCTGATCGCGGCGCTGGGATGCGCCAGCGTCTCCGCCACAATCCGTCCCAGGTTGGTTGAGCCGGCTCCCACCGCGAGGCCGAAGATCGAGAGGGCTATCGTCGGCTCGGCGATCGCGGCGATCGTCATTTCGCGGCTCGCGCCCATGCCGCCAAACGCCGTACCGGGATCGAGGCCCGCCAGCGCCAAAAAGAAAGTTCCGAGCAGGAGCAGGTAGACGACCAGCAGTAGGTCACCGACACGATCGAACGGCAGCGGTGCAGCAATCAGAGGGACGAGCAATGTGACTGCGAGCGTACTTGAGAAAACCAGATAGGGCGCAAAGCGGAAGAGCCACGAGGCGTTCTTTGATACGATCACTTCTTTGCCAAACAACTTTCGCAGATCGTAGTACACCAGCCATGGCGGCGCTCCTCGCCGCCCTTGCAGACGCGCCTTCCACCAGCGCACAAACCCAACCAGGCCGGGAGCGAGTGCGAGCGCCAGTAGAGCCTGACTGATTTCTAGCAGGTAACCCGTCATCTCTACGACCACCTCGCAATCAAGAGCAGGATCAATAGGGCGACGAAAATGTAGAAGAGATAAATGTGCACCGAACCGGATTGCAGCCGCCGCACGAGCGACGCCACGAACCGGATGAACCAGAGCAGCGGCCCGTACAACGCCTGCTCGAACCACGGCGTGATCTCGCTCCGGTATTCGATCGACTGAACGAAGTATTTCGAGTCTGGATGAAAGTCTATGCTCAGCTCTTTAGTCGGGCGGTAGAGTTCGGCAAATACTCGTCGCAGCGGCTCGGCGAACGCAGTAGCTGTGTATTCCATCCGGGGCGTCTGGCCCACCCGGCCGCAGCCCCACGAGTCACTCACGCGCCAGCGGCGGTTCACTCTGAAGATCAGCATCACCAGCGGTACGAGACCTAACAGCACGAGCAAGCCGAGCGCGACCAGAGTGGGCGACATGCTGGCAAAATTATTAGGAGTGACTAAGTAGAGGTTAAGCGTAAAGGTCGCATGGGTATCCGGCAGGCCCCCGAGTCCGGCCAATACACGCCCAAGCGCCGGCACCACGACGAAGGGTGCGAGTCCCAGAGCGACGCAGGCGAGCGCCAATAACGCCATCCCGGCGAGCATCGACGGCGGTGACTCGTGCGCGTGCTCCGCCTCGCGAGAGCGCGGGATGGCGAGGAAGGTGATACCAAATGCTTTAACGAAACAGGCTGCTGCCAGTCCGCTCGTCAACGCCAGTATCCCCACGGCAATAGGCATGACGACCGCCACTTCTGGCGTGGGGATGTTGGAGCCGCCGAGCAGGGACTGAAAGACCAACCACTCTGAGACGAACCCGTTCAAAGGCGGCAGCGCTGATATGGCGGCCGCACCGACGAGGAAGAAGAGGGACGTCCACGGCATACGTTTAATGAGCCCGCCCATCTCCTCCATGTTGCGTGTGCCAGTTGCGTGCAGCACCGACCCAGCGCCGAGGAAGAGCAAGGCCTTGAAGCTTGCATGATTGATTGTGTGATAGAGCCCGCTGATGAATCCAAGTGCAGCCAGGGTCATTAGCCCGTAGCTGTGAAAGATCATCCCAGCACCCATTCCGATCAGAATAATGCCGATGTTCTCAACCGAGTGGTAAGCCAACAGACGTTTCAGATCGTGTTCCATCAGGGCATAGAGGACGCCGAGTAGCGCTGAGACTGAACCGGCCGCCAGTATCACTGCGCCCCACCATGTGGGCCCGCCTCCCATCAAGTCGAGCAACACTCGGAGCAGGCCGTAGATGCCCATCTTGATCACGACTCCTGACATGACGGCCGAGACATGGCTGGGCGCTACGGGATGGGCCATCGGCAGCCAGATGTGCAGCGGAATGATCCCGGCTTTGGAACCGAAGCCGAAGAGCGCTAGCAGGAAGACGGCGTTGCGTAAGCCTGGAGAAAGCGACGCCACGCCCACGCGCATCGAGGTGAAAGAGGTCGTCAAGTCGGCACCCGAGAGCACCAGGAACATGGCAACCAGCGCGGCGAATCCAACGTGCATCATAGCGAAATAGTACACGCCCGCGCGTACTGTCCCGGGTCGGTCGTGCTCGGTTAGAACCAGCCAGTAAGCGGTGAGCGACATCGCTTCCCAGAGGACGAGAAAGGTGAGGGCATTGTCGGCCATCACCTGCAAGCTCAGCGCCAACAGCAACAGGTTGAACATCACGCCCAAGAGACGGAGCGAATAACGTCCCGCATAGTGTGCCGAATACCCAAAGGCGTAAATCGCCGAGGCGCACCCGACCAGCCCGACCACGACGAGGAAGAACGCACCCAGCCCGTCCAGTTTGAGAGCGACGCCAGTGAGGGGAAGAAGCCGCGGCGAAGTGAACGTCAATGGAATCCCCGAAGCGATAACCAAAACTCCGAGCGCCAAACCGGCGGCCGAACCGACGGCCTCGCCCGCAGCCACAAGCCCGCGCCCCACTGAACCGCGACCGCCCAGTAGCGCCGCGAACGCGCCCAGGAGGTAAGCCGAGATCATGACGAGAAAAAGAGTCAGCATCACTTGGATTATTAGATTTGGGGTCACTTTCGCGGCAACCGATCAAGCGCAGACAGGATCCCTCGGAGGATGTCGACCGGCTCCGGCGGGCAGCCTGGCACGAAGACGTTAACGGGGAGCACCTTATCGACGCCGCCAACCACGGCATAGCTATCTTTGAAAACGCCGCAGTTGATGGCGCAGTCGCCGATCGCGATTACAATTTTAGGATCAGGCGTCGCTTCGTACGTGCGCCTGAGCGGTTCGGCCATGTTGCGTGTGACGGGGCCGGTCACCAACAGACAGTCGGCGTGACGCGGCGAGGCCACGAAATGGAGCCCGAACCTTTCCATGTCGTAGTAGGGGTTGCCAAGCGCGCTAATCTCCAATTCGCAACCATTGCAGGAGCCGGCATCAACCTCAACTATGTGCAGCGAGCGACCGAAGAGTTTGCGCGCGCTCTCGCCGATCTGCCGCGCAACGACTGCGACCTGGGCCTCCGGATCTTGTCCCACCGCCTCCGTGACCGTGGGCGTTTTCCAAACCTTGGCGAAAAGTGACATCGTGAAGTTACTGTGCCTTCATCATGTTAAGAGTTACAACCCGGAGCGTCACCGACGGCGTAAACCAAAGCCTCCAGTGGTTCTGTCGATTGCGCATCTGCGTCGAACTGCTTCGGCGCTCAAAAGACGGCGTCATTTTTCCTTAATTCTTTTGAGCTTCCTGAGAGATAACTCCGAATTTTCGATCGCCACCTGAAGCAATACGCGTTCGAATGGATTAATCACCCAGCTTGATGCGTCCTGATTTAACGACCTGAACTCGTATGTATTACTAGTCACGCCCGATTTTATAGCCGCGACTGACGTGACGCCTTCTGCTACCCTTGAATCGCCAGCATCCTTTGCGGAAAAGTTGATGCCGATTCTGGGGGTTATCATCACGTCAAAGGACTCCAACGCGATCAGACTCCCTACGTCCTCCGGCGCTGCAGCCGTCACCGATCTGTACCTCTCGCTGACAAATGCCGCCAGCACTTGTCGCATATCCTTGTCCTCATCGATGATTAGCAACGACAGTTCCTTAACCTTCACAAGCGCCTCCCCAGACGGGCGTTAGGTTTCCAGGATGATGGTCAGGCGTCTCGCTCGCCTGCCCCGCAGAGTCCCCTGTAATCCCCGCGAGGCTAATCGTTTCCCGACAAGAGTCCGTCCGACAGTGGCAGCGCGTCCCGTCCAAACCCAGTTCGTACAGGTAGTCTGTCGTGATCTCTTCGCCTGAAGTGATTTCTCTGAGCGCGTACAGAAAGATTTGCCCGCGCAAAACGATCACGTCTGAGTTCGGTTGGCACGAGTGATTGACGTACTGGGTGCCGTTGCCGCCCCGACTCCCGTCAATGGACCATTCAGCGTCAACATCACAGATGCATTGCTCGCCAGAGGAGCATCGTCTGCGCTCAGCTTCCTCCAAAGAGATTCTTTCTCCCACATACTCGGCGATCTGCTGGTTCTGGCGGAAGAGGATTGCGGCGAAACACCCTTGTCCGTGGATCTTGGATCTTGCGATTGTGAGGCCGGGCGCGAGTCTCTGATTCATCTTGGAAAGCCCGCTAACGCGGATCGTAGTAAAGGAAGGTTATGCAGTGCGCGCAGTTTATGAACTCGCCGGCCTTGACCTTCTGGATCCGCGCGGTGGCAATCGTCATGTTGCACGCCGAACAACGCCCGTTCTGAATAGCGGCGAAGGCGCTGTGCCTGCCCACGCGGCGCGACCGCGCAAGCAGCCGCTTCAACAGCGGCTCAGATTGAGGCTGCGCGCGACGCAGTCGCTCGCATAGAACCTTTAACTGACGCGTGTCGACGCCCGCGCTCGAACGGACCCTGGCAACTTGCTTCACAGCCCTTGTCTTGTTTTCTACTGTAAACATCTCCACCGTTCCTGTTCCCTCCAAACTTGTTCGCGGCCTACGGTCGGGACGCAGCTACTCTTTTTCGTCCAGCCACGCGTACGCCTACGCCGCCTACGCCGCCTACGCCGGAAGCGGGTGCGTGAATCTCCTCCAGCATGCTTCTGACACCAATCAGGTGATGGCTGAAGATCTCCTTGGCGGCATCGAGGAGCTTGAACATGCTTCTATCGCTAACCGAGTAATAGACGTTTGCGCCCTCTTTGCGAGTCATCACCATATTCCGGTTGCGCAGCACCGCGAGCTGCTGCGAAGCGTTTGCGGGCTCGACGGCGAAACGCTGGCTGATCTCGTTGACGGTCAGCTCGCCCTCACGCAATGCGTCGAGGATGGAGATTCTCAAGGGGTGGGCCAATGCCTTGAAGAATTCTGCTTTGAAGTTGCTGAGTTGTTGTCTCATCCTGACTCTCCGCTCATTTTCGTCGTTTATATCCGTCCTCGGCTGGGATTCGCCGACCAGCGTCGCATGTTCCTTTTCAATTTCCGCGCCTGCTTCGACTTCAGCTTGGCTTTCTGGGTCGGCGGCATAAAAAAAGCGTGCCTCCTCACGTCCTGAATGATTCCTTCACGGATCACCTGGCGCTTGAATCTGCGCAATGCGCTTTCGATCGACTCTCCCCGGTTCACAGTGATCAGTGCCATCGTTGCCCCTTTGCCATCGCCGTTCTTCGCGCCTTAAACACGCGAGTGAATCATTCTACGAATGCGATCCGCGAAAAGTACGTCCATCTTCTTCGGCTCGATAAGGCCGACGACCTCACCCAGGCCGTAGGTCGGATGATTGATTAACTGCTTTACACGGTAGGTGTGGGTCCAGTCGTACGGTCGCGCCTCTTTACTGGACGCGCTCTTAGCGGGGGAGATGGCGCCGTTTTTGAAGGTTCCTCGCGTTCCGCATATCGGGCAAGTGACTCTCGTCGCACGACCTTTGGCGCTTACCGAGGCAACGACGTGACCTCGTTCCTCGCTGCACACCACACACCACTTGTCTACGCGTTGCCCTACCTTATAAAGCCGCAGGTTCATACAAAGGCCCAGTTGGATACTGTGCGCACTTGCGCATCTGCACGATTGCAAATCCGCAATCTTATGCATACACTAAGCCCAGAGCAACTGCTTGTCAATAGCTCACACGGGCCTAAATGGTGAAGGCAAGAGTGACGCTCGATGTTGCGGGAAGTCGACTGGCAGAGAGCGCGGTGGGTTGACGGTTAAGGACTCGCGACTTTATTGGTGCGTGGTCTGATGATGATGGCGCGGGGTCAAATAGGATCAAGGAGGGTCAGTTCCGAACGGTGAATAGCGCAAGGACAAACGATTTAGGTCCGAGCTATTCACCATTCGTGTTTTTTGCGCAACCATGTCGTTCATGAGCAAAACTCGCTCTTTCGTAGGACTCCGCGCCCTTCGGAATCGCGTCTCCGATTCGATGGCGATTGACATGGGATCGGCGGGCACGATTGTCGCGGTGCGTGGCCGGGGCGTCGTGGTTGACGAGCCTTCCTTGGTGGCCGTTAACAAGGTCACCGGCGCTGTGATTGCCGTCGGCAACGAGGCGCGCAAGATGCAGGGTCGTGAAGCCCGCGATGTAATGGTGATTGCGCCACTCGTCGATGGAGTCGTCGCCGATTTTGAACGAACCAGTGCAATGCTCGAACACTTTGTAAAGGAAGCTCGGAGCGGGATCTCGCATTTCAGTCGCCGCGCCATAATGAGCGTGCTGTCAGGCGTGACCCAGGTCGAGCAGCGAGCGCTTTTGACCGCGGCCGAAGAAGCTCACATAGGCCGCGTGTACATGATCGAAGAAGGGTTGGCCGCGGCAATCGGCGCTGGTGTTCCGGTTAATGATTCACACGCGTCAGCGGTGGTTGACATCGGCGGCGGCACAACCAACGTTGCCGCCATCGTAAACGGGACGATCATCAGTGCGCGCGCTGAGCGCGTTGGTAGCGCGAACATTAATGCCGGCATCATGGATTTCTTGCGCCGTCATCGTGGACTCACCATCGGAATTCCCACGGCAGAGCGTTTGAAACTCGAGCTGAGTTCCGCTGTCGAACCGAAGGAACCTCAGCGAAAACTCGAGGTGCGCGGAGGAGACGTGCAGACCGGCGCGCCCCGCGCCGCCGACGTGACGGCCGCAGAGGTATATCAGGTCACTCAGCCAATCGTGCGCAAGATTGCCCAGGAAGTGCTCGCGACGATGGCTGACCTTCCGGCCGAAGTATCAGGCGACATCTATGATCGTGGCATTATTCTAACCGGCGGCGGCGCATTGCTTGAAGGTATGGGTGAGTATCTGCAAAAGGAATTGGGTATCGCTGTTCGGGTCGCTGACGATCCGCGCTTTGCGATCGTTCGTGGCCTTTCGCAGATGTTCGACGAACCGCTCCTGCTGCGGCGGGTGGCGCGTACCAAGCCTCATCTCCTGCTCGGCACTGAATCAACCGTATTCGAGGGCTGAACGCCGACTCGTTTTCCCAACTCCGAATTACCTGGAATCAGTTCATTATAAGTGCCAATAGCGGGCAAACAGTTTCGAACAGATCGAACTCGTTATATACCGATAGATCTCAATACTATTCATTGCCTTCCGCACGGCCACCCGCATCCTGTTCGATTATCCCGTCTGATTAGCGTTTGGTTCTGTTAACCCGTCGCCATCGCTCGAATTCAGGGCGCGCCGCGACCGGTCACTCTAATTGCGAACGCACAAAGTGAAAAGCTGAGGGAATTCCTGGTAGTGGGGTAATTGTGCTGCGGACCCGCTACCGAATGCCTCTACCACTAGCGCAAGCGGGCAGGGATCGTATAAGATGCCAAGTCTACGGTGGATTTCGACCACATTCTTGCGGTCCATCAATCACCGTAACTGCTTGATATTAACAAGTGTATCGCCCGCTTGGCTCAGGAATAGCGCGCACGTCCCTACATTGCATCGATAAAAGATTTAGCGGATCGCTCGCCTTCGAGTTGCGGACATTTTGCGGACTTTTTTTGAGACCGTGGGTAAAGTACCTCTAGCGCACTGAGATACGGCTTAAAAGATCGCTGACCTCAAATAGACAATGCGGGAAGCGCAGGGCGTTTTCAGGGATTTTCCGGCTGCCTTCTTGGCCCAATAGCCGAAATTAGTTCCTGCGGCGTCATTCGTGGTGCTGGTTTGTATTTCACCGTATGTGTTAGGAGCGCTCGCTTTCCGTGCCGCGCGTCAGCGAGAGCTTCCATGCCCTCACTCAGTTCAGCGAATAGATCACGCTTAGCGCCGCGCTTCGTTTTGGCTTTTACTGATCTCTTCATTGCTTTCTCCTTGCGTCAAGTTCCTTCTTGATCATTCTTTGAGCGCATGGACCACAGTCATTCGTCCAGATAACTCATTCCCCAGATGCCTCAATAACCCGCGCATAGAGATCAGTTGAGACCCAGAAGCCCGCTTGCGTGATTAGTGCCTCTAACACTGGTTTGACCGCCGTGAGATCGCCTCGATTCTTGGCGTCGAGTAACACACCAAGAACGCCGATGTACCGCAACCCCAGGCGAGAAGCGATCCGGCGCGCGCGACGCTCATCCAGCAACAACAGATCGGCACTTAATTCGGCGGCAAGTGCAATCGCTTCAGCCTCACCGCGGTCCAACTCGATCTCCATGAGCGTAATGCCTGTTTGGTTAGAAACTGTGCGCGTATTGATCCAAGAGGCGGTCTGAACCTCATGCGAGCCTGCCTGGCCGGCTCCGACTATTACAATCTCACGATAAACCGCTTCCGGAATCGTGATCTCATTATAGAGTTGTTGTAATAGATTGAGATGGCCGACCGCTGCGAGGTTTATGATTGGCGAGGTGTTGCTGACGACGATCAACGGCCGTTAATCTCGCGTAGGGTCGCGAGATCCTCTTCAAACTCGGGGAGATCGTAGTGGATTGGAATGCTGCGGCTGGCTAGCAGGTGCTGGAATTCCAGCCTACTCATCCCGGCCAGCTTGCTGGCCTGAGCCAAGGTCAGCTTTTCCTTTTGGAAAAGAAGTGCTGCGAGCTCTTGCTTCAGCTCTGCAGATGACATTCCGGTCGCTTGGAGAACATCGTCAGAAATCACCACACTCATAACAAATGAAGATTACCACGAACGCGGACACGAACGATAGAGTACTTTGCCCGACTATCGAGAAGCTTCAGAAGTCGGACCCTTCAGAATGGTCTCTGCCCCTAAACGGTAACAATCAATCTTTGATAGCGGCTCCCAACCAAATCGAGCAGGGTTCTGGATCGTGGTTACGAGAGGTTGAGATGCGCAGTTGAACACAACGTACAGCCAGTAGTCATCTCCCAAGCGCTGGGCCGTTTTGTATTCATTAGCGGTAAGCGCGATCTCCCCAATGGCAGCTCGGCCCTTTACCTCAATGAACCGAGTCTCAATCGGTTCTATTACAATATCGGAGGGTGCGCTCCGCGAGATCAAATCAAACCCGCGAGTATCGCTCTCTACGTTCTCGACCTTCCAGCCTCGCGCCTTTTCAAAAGCAACAGCCGCCTCCACCGCGATGCGTTCGATGGTAGCGAATCTCAGATCAGCTTGAGCTTCTAGCTCGCTGGAAGGCCGAACCACGCTGTAACCGACGGCCTTGTACGTTTTCAGCCGCTTCTCGTACATGCGATTCAGCACCGGCACCGAAGCATCGAGGTAGTCATACACTCGGACTATATGTTTGTTTTCATGGAGTCGATGGAGCCGCCCGACGTATTGCTGCAAAGTTCCACGCCACGAGATGGGCATCGTGAGGAACAGCGTGTCCAGCTTGGCGTCGTCGAAGCCTTCTCCAATGTAACGTCCGGTCGCGATTATGACTCGTTGTTGATCGTCCGGAACCTCACTGATCTCCAAAGCAAGCGCATCACGTTTCTTCTTACCCGTTCCGCCCTTCATCACAAAAACGTTCGGCACACGTCGTACCAGCTTATCGAGCAAGAGCTGCACGTGGTCCGTACGCTCGGTGAGCAAGAGGGGGAACCGACCGTCTTCAATAGCAGCCACAACATCCTCGACGATAAGATCTGTCCGGCACTCGTCATGAATGAGGGCGGTGCAGATGTCCTGTATGCCGATCCCATTCCATTCGGGAGGCACCGTGAATTCGGTTAACCTGGGTATGACTTCGTATTGAATGGCTGAAGCAGCGGCCTGGCTCTTACTGCTTACGTTGTAGCGAATGGGACCGCATTGCATCAGGATAATCGGGTGGTGGCCGTCTTTGCGCACAGGAGTGGCGGTCAATCCGACGACATACTTTGCTTTGACCTTTCTCAACACTCGCTCGAACGAGAAGGCTGAGACGTGATGACACTCGTCCACTATCACTTGGCCGTACTCGGCAACAAGGTCCTTCACCTCGCCCTTGCGAATCAGGCTCTGTATGACCGCTACATCGAGTTGCCCGGTTTGCGCGGTCTTCCCTCCACCAATCTGGCCGATATCCTTGATAGCAAGCCCGAGGAACAGCGCCAGTCGCTCCCGCCACTGATCCATTAAGTGACGCCGATGAACTAATACCAGCGTGTTCACTTCGCGCATCGCAATCAGTTGCGCCGCTACGGCCGTCTTGCCAAATGCTGTTGGAGCGCAAAGGATTCCGTCATCGTAAGAAGCCAGAGCCCTTGCCGCCGCTGTCTGACTCGCACGACGATCACCGTGGAAATCGACCTCTATAGGAACTCCACTGAAGCGATGGTCAGCAACGTCGACCGCGATGCTATGGCTCTGAAACAGATCGAGGACTTCATTCAGCAAGCCACGAGGCAGAGCGATGTGGTGAAGCAAGTCTTCGGCGCAACCGATAACACGGGGTTTGCCAAAAGTCGAAAGCCGCATCGCTTGTGCGCTGTAAAACTCGGGATTCTGAAACGCGGCCAAGCGAATCAAGCGATCCAGAAATGCATTAGGTAGGTCTTTCTTTTCGACGTAAATCAAGTTTCCAAGTTTGATTGATACGCTTGGAGGCAGTGGTTCTGTTAAGACCTTAGCAGCAAGCCGTCCAGAGAGTGGAAGGATCCACGGATCACTCGCTTGATCGTAATCGGATGCGCTCTGTTTAACGTTAATAACGTCGCCGGCTGGATACACCTTGCGAAGAAGTGCTTGAGCTTCGTCCGGTGCCAATCGTTTAATCGATGAAAGGAACGCCCACTGGTCATCGTAAGGCCGGAGTCGATCATCTACGAACACGCTGTTGCCATTTTCGCGAGGGCCGTGCTGTAGAGGCAAGGCTATGAGATTTCCAAATCCGCCCTTGGGCATTGTGTCCTGACTTGGAAACAAGCGGTCATAAGAATCGAGGCCCATCGCGTAACGCCGCTCCATCGTGCGGGTCAAGACGGCGCTCGCGAGCTTCCGTGCCAGTGCCGCTTGTACCGGACTTGCGAAGAATATCCAGACATGACCGCCATTCCCCGATCTTGAACGCTCAAGCGAAGCAGGCACGCCAACCTCGTGACACATCTTCAAGAATGCGCAAGCATCCGCTTCCCAGCTTTTCTTGTCGAAGTCTACAGCTACGAACCAACAGGTATCATCTTGCAGGAGAGGGTAGACTCCGATGGTTTGCTTTCCGAGCAGATGATCCCTGATAACTTCCTCGCTTAGAGGAAATACCTTGCTGAGGCGAAATGATTTCTTCTGGCCACGACCAGCGGAAGCTGCCTGGTCCCATTCGCGAATACCCGCCGGCGAATAGCCAGTCTTACCGCTTCTTCCTTCCCACCTGAGCGCATACACATCGTCCCGTCCGCGAAACAAGCTCTTGAACAGGGACACTTTGAACTCTTGTGGAGAGCGGGTCGTTACGGTTGTCGACGCTTGTGCGTTCGTGGCGTTGTGCTCCGAGAGCGGATTAGCCGTCGGAGCGATGGTATCTGGCGCTTGACCAAGACGAACCCTGAGCCGGGCGTTCTCTTCGCGCAGACGCTCACATTCCGCTACCGCCTTTTCGAGGTCAGCCTTCAGAATCTCGTCATCGTGCACGAATTAGCTCCGGTCAGAAAGAATCCAAAAAGACGGTTGTGGTCTTCTACATTATTGTCGCTACGTTTATCTTCGGATAAGACGCATCCATCAGGTATAATCAAACCATTATGGTGGCTCTGGCCGACGCTCTTCAAGAGCAACTGGAGTCTAATCCTAACTACCAAGCCGAGATCGCAGAGCTACGCTCTCAAATGGGCCGGTGGACTGCGGCTCATGAGAACGGCGATGCAACGCCAATCGGGTAGACTGCGTTGCTATGCTGCGGTTACTCATTGATCAAGATCTCGACCACGTAATCCTTCGAGGCCTGTTATTTCGTGTGCCGAAACTTCGATGTATTACCGCGCATCAAGCCATTAGTGTTTGATGAAAGGCGTGAATTTGTCTCGGAATGAGTGATAGTCATGACGTTGCAGCAACTCGCTGAACGAACACACATCCCTACAAGCACAGCGTGGTATCTGGCTGATCTCGGAGAAGCGCGCGGCAAGCAGGAACTGTTTACCCGGCAGTCACCGCAGCGTCTCAAGGGTTTGCGGGAGCACGCACTCATCGAGAGCGCTATTTCAAGTCGGCGTATCGCGAATTTGAGGAACGAGTAGGTCAGACAGCGTCACCGAGGGGTGCGAAGGCAGAAATGGTACTGTCGACAATCCGCAAACAGACTGGCGAGTTCAGACTAGCGGATATTGAAGCTGCCTGTCCCGGTGTAGGTCGTGAATGGATACGTTCGCTGTTGGGAGACCTGAGGAGCGCTGGCGAAGTAAAGTGCAGCGGTAAAGGGCCGGGCGCTCGTTGGCGTTACGATCGTTAATGAGGGTAGTAACTCTTAATGAGGGTATTAGTAAGGGTATTAGGCGAAAGCGGACGGCAAAAACAGAAGAGCCATTCAGTGAAGGCGGAATCAAGTCTTCGTCACAGATTCTTAACGCGGAATGAACAAGACTTGGATGGTTTTTTTCATTCCAATTCTGTGAAGAGAACCCTAACTTTGCGCGAATTGACCTAAACAATGCTTGCCACGGTCTCGTTGACCGTCGAAAGATAGAGCCTTCGACGAGCACGGTCCAGGCGTTGATAAAGTGCACTGCGGTTCACTCGCAGTTGGCGGGCAGTTTGGGAATGGCTGCCCGTCTTTCCCCGCAACATGTCATAAAGATCCAGTATGGCATGGTCAAGAAAATCATCCAGGGAATCACCCTCGGTGTAGGCGGCGAAT
>Ga0137442_1000037_pt1 | contig 53067 bp, 46 predicted proteins | sample EasRivERMGT266_2_FD_102329 | JGI IMG/M metagenome (GOLD analysis project Ga0137442, IMG submission 102329) | Soil microbial communities from meander-bound floodplain in the East River, Colorado, USA - East River MetaG ERMGT266_2 | ecosystem: Environmental > Terrestrial > Soil > Floodplain ... | reverse complement strand
GCCTTTGCTTTACCATCCCGAACTGGATATCGAAACCTACAGCCTGACTATCTGGGACCTGGATCGCCTGTTCATTACCGGTGGGCTAGGGGGTACCGAGACGGGGACGCTGCGCGAGATCCTAGACAGTCTGCAACGCGCCTACTGCGGCAAAGTCGGCACCGAGTACCGGCATATTCAGAGCAAGGAAGAAAAACTCTGGCTGCGTGAGCAGATTCGGGTCGAATTCGTTCATCCTGAGCCGATTGACATCGAGGTCAGGAAACGAATTCTCTGGAAACTGATTTCCGCCGAGCAGTTCGAGCGCTTTCTGAACACAAAATTCCTCGGCCAGAAGCGTTTCTCGATTGAAGGCTGCGAAACAATCATTCCCCTGCTCGATCAATTGATCGAGCGCTCTGCCGATCTCGGCGTCGAAGACATCAAGCTGGGAATGGCGCACCGCGGCCGTCTAAATGTTTTGGCTAATGTCATCGGAAATTTCTGCGAGCGCATCTTCACGGCTTTCGAAGGTTCGGTGCATCCATCCTTCCCTGCCGATGAGGGCGACGTAAAGTATCACCAGGGCGCCGCAGGAGAGCGCGAAACTGCGGGCGGCAAGAAGGTCCGTCTCACTCTCTCGCCGAACCCAAGTCATCTTGAAGCGGTCGACCCGGTCGTCGAAGGCATGACGCGGGCGACGCAGGACGCGATGGCGGAGCGCGATCTCTCACGCGACGAAGCCATGGATCATGCGCTGCCGGTGCTGCTGCATGGCGACGCGGCATTTGCCGGACAAGGGATTGTGATGGAGACGCTGCAACTCGCGCAACTGCGCGGCTATCGCACAGGCGGCACGATTCACATCATCATTAACAATCAGATCGGCTTTACCACTTCGCCGGAAGCCGGCCGCTCATCGATTTATTCGACCGATGTGGCGCGCATGACGCAGTCACCGATCTTTCACATCAACGGCGACGATCCCGAGGCAGCGTATCGCACGCTGCGCATCGCGCTCAATTACCGGCAGGAATACAACAAGGACGTCGTGCTGGACGTGGTCGGGTTTCGTCGTCTGGGACACAACGAAACTGACGAGCCCAGCTACACACAGCCGCTGATGTATCAGCGGGTTAAAGAGCATCCCGGCGTTAGGACGTTGTATGCGAAGCAACTGGTGCGCGAGGGTGTCATTGATGAAGCCGGGGTGAACCAACTGATTGAGGAGCGCATCCGTCGCTACGAAGATGCTCTGGCGCGCGCCAAAGAGATCGCCGCGGCGCAGAAATCAGCGGCCACGGTCGTGCCGCAAATAGCCGAGCTCGATGGTTCGGATATAGTCGACACGGCTGTTGCAGCAGACTTGGTTAAGAACATCGCGCGCCAGATTTCCGTCGTGCCCGAAGGCTTCAATCTGAATCCGAAGATGGTCAGTCAACTGGCGCGACGTGCCAGGATGGGCGAAGGCTTTCTGCCAATCGATTGGGCGTTCGCAGAGGCGATCGCGTTTGGATCACTCGCCGTCGAAGGCACGCGCGTGCGCTTAAGTGGACAGGATTCGGGCCGCGGTACTTTCAGCCAGCGTCATGCGGTTCTCTACGATACCCAGACTGGTAAGACATGGGCGCCGCTTTCTGAGCTGCGTTCGAAAGACTCTCCGCGGGGCCGCTTTGAAGTTTTTGATAGCTCGCTTTCGGAAGCCGGCGTGCTTGGCTTTGAATACGGCTACTCGGTCGTGGCCAAAGACGCGCTGGTGATGTGGGAAGCCCAGTTCGGCGACTTTAATAATGTCGCCCAGTCGATCGTCGATCAGTACGTCGCCGCCAGCGAGGACAAGTGGCAGCAAACGTCGCGTTTGACCATGCTGCTGCCCCACGGTTACGAAGGCCAGGGGCCGGAGCATTCCAGCGCGCGTCTGGAGCGCTTTCTGCAGCTCTGCGCCGCGAACAATCTTTCGGTCTGTTATCCAACCACGCCGGCCCAGTATTTTCATTTGCTTCGCCGCCAGATCCGGACGGGTTTTGAGCGGCCTCTGGTCGTAATGACGCCAAAGAGTTTGCTGAGATTGCCGGCGGCGGGATCGTCGCTGGATCAATTAACCGACGGCGGATTTCGTCCCCTGATCGATGATGCGGAAGTGAGTGACCCAAGTCTTGTTGAGCGAATCGTTTTGTGTAGTGGCAAAGTTTTCTACGATTTGAACCAGGCGCGGGGCGTTAGCCCGACCAACGGAGCTCGGGGCAGTAGCCCGACCGTGAGGGAGGGCTCACTTGGAGATCGCGTTGCCATAGTTCGCGTCGAACAGTTCTATCCGTTCCCGCTGAGCGCTCTGACTGGCGTCCTCGCCGGCTATCCGAAAGCGAAGGAACTGGTGTGGTGTCAGGAAGAGCCAAAGAACATGGGCGCCTGGACTTTCATGGAATCGCGACTCGAGAACCTGCTGTCACGTTGCGAGCGCCCGCGCTACATCGGCCGTGCTGAATCAGCGAGTCCGGCGACAGGTAGTTACGCGGTTCATGTTCAGGAGCAACAGAAACTGGTGACAGAGGCGCTAACGCTCTGAGGAAGGTTCCTGATTGATTTCGACTTGCAGACCGGCGTCTTGGCTCCTATCCTGATGCAGTGAAGATCCGGTTCTATTGTGACCCCACGACCGGTATTCCTCACGTTTACAACCATGATGTGGACGAATCCGAAGTTGAACAGGTCTTGGTGAATTCGGACGAGGATCGTGCTGGAAGCGGAGACTCTCGAGTGGCGATTGGCCGTACAGACGGAGGACGAATACTGCGTGTGATCTATGTTCGCGATCCTAAACCTGATAGCGTATTCGTGATTACCGCTTATGATCTACGAGGCAAACCGTTGGTCGCGTTTAGGCGACGCATGAGAAAGAAACACAAATGAAGAGGCGAAACAAATTTCCGAAAGGATGGAACGAGGCTCGTGTGCGCGAGGTTCTCGAACACTATGAAAGCCAAACTGAGGAGGAAGCCATCGCTGAAGACGAAGCGGCGTTTCGCAGCCGCGAACAGACCGTAATGGTCGTCCCTAAGAGATTGGTGCCGGCAATCACCAAACTAATTAGCACGCAACCAAACCGTCGACCGAAGAAGGCGGCGTAGAGGCCCGCATAGAGCAGCTAAAGTCACAGTACTTGGCTGTTTCCGCGCTACAGCGGCCGTGGGGAATCAGGTAGTCCGGCGCCGGGCAGTTACGCGGTGCATCAGCAGGAGTCCTCCGGAATAATTCCTTCTTGAACTCCTCCTCCGACAAATCCCTTGGCGGCGAAGCGACGATCTCGGCTCGAAACTCATCGAACATCTTGCAGCCCAAGATCACTCCCTCCGCACCCGAACCGTCAGTTTCACGAAATTCGTTTTGGATTGTCTTGTATATGTCGCTCATCTGAGTTAGCGTCCGGGACAATACCGTGATCCAAGTTTGACCGCAAACATCGGATAGATTGAGTCGCGGGTTCGTCCTATTATCGCCTCATCAAATCCGTATGAGGTGAAGTAACATGCTAGAGATGCAAAGCAACATGCCGGCCATAACGAACAATCCCGAGCTCTGGAACGCGGTGCTTTCCCGCGATGTTTCGCAGGATGGCAGTTTTGTGTTTGCCGTGCGTTCTACCGGCATCTACTGTCGCCCGTCATGCCCAGCGCGCCGGCCGCGAAAAGAGCAGGTCAGTTTCTTTCAACTTCCCGAAGCCGCCGAACAGGCGGGTTTCCGCGCCTGCCGGCGTTGCCATCCTCGCCGCGCGTCCACGGCCGATCCGCAAATCGAACTTGTGCGACGCATTTGTCACGCGATCGACGAACATGACGAGGAGCCGCTTACACTGAAGACGCTAAAGACGCTGAGCACTACAACCGGGGTCAGCGCGCATCACCTGCAGCGCACATTCAAAGACGTGATGGGAATCACGCCGCGTCAGTACGCGGATTCACGTCGTTTGGATCAGTTCAAATCAAGGGTGAAGAGCGGCGCGTCAGTAACGGACGCGATGTACGACGCGGGATACGGATCGAGTCGCGGTCTTTACGAGAAGTCTTCGGCGAGACTCGGCATGACGCCGGCGACTTACGGCCGTGGCGGACGCGGGATGCGAATCATCTACACGATTGCAGGCTGCCCTCTGGGCCGGGTGCTGGTGGCCGCCACGGAGCGCGGCGTGTGCTCAGTCGCGCTGGGAGATTCCGATTCAGAACTGACCGCAGCTCTGTTCGCCGAGTATCCAAACGCATCCATCGACTCCCGAGACACTCTTGTCAGCCCTTCGTTGAATCTCTGGCTAAATAAAGTGTTGGAACATCTGAACGGAAAGAGTCCGCGCATCGATCTACCGCTGGATATCCAAGCAACCGCCTTTCAATGGCGCGTCTGGGAGGAGCTACAACGGATTCCCCACGGCAGCACTCGTTCGTACCAGCAGGTCGCGCAAGCGATCGGCAAACCGAAGGCAGTGCGCGCAGTCGCAAGTGCATGTGCCGGTAATCACGTGGCGCTGGTCATTCCCTGCCATCGCGTCATTCGTGAAAACAAAGAGCTGGGCGGCTATCGCTGGGGATTGGAGCGCAAGCGAGGATTATTGGAAGCTGAGCAGCATCGAGAAAAGGCCGCCGCCGGATGATCGATTCAACGTGTCATAGCGGTGTATCGAGTACCGACTTTAGTCGGGCCTTTTCTGCAGCTAACAAAAGCCCGACTAAAGTCGGTACTCTATACGCCGCTACGGCGACTCAGACTTGATCCACACAGTCTTGATGTTGACGAACTCGCGAATGCCGAACTCGCCAAGCTCCCTTCCATAGCCGGAGTTCTTCACTCCCCCAAAAGGCAGCCGTGGATCAGACGCAACCATCCCGTTGATAAAGACTGAGCCGGCTTCGAGTTCGTCGATGAAGCGCTTGATCTCGCTCTCGTCGTTAGTCCAGCCGGCCGCGCCCAAGCCAAACGACGTCGCGTTGGCGAGTTCGATCGCTTCATCAATATTGCCGACTCGGAACAGCGAAGCGACCGGTCCAAAGATTTCATCCTGATAGGCCGGTGAGCCCTTTGGAATGTCGACGAGGACCGTTGGTTCGTAGAAATGGCCCCTCGCCAAATCACCGTCCGCGTTGAACTTCCGACCGCCGGTGAGGATCTTTGCGCCGGCTGCGACGGTTACCTTCACTTGCTCTTCCAGGTCTTTCAGGATTTGCTCGGTAGCTAAGGGCCCAATGTCGGTCGATTCGTTAAGCGGATCCCCGACGCGCAACTTTTTCATCGCTTCAACAAAGCGCTTCTCGAAGTCGTCATAAACTTGCGCGTGGACGATGAAGCGTTTCGCCGCGATGCATGACTGGCCGTTGTTAATCGTGCGCGCTTTCACGGCGGTCGTGGTTGCCGCCTCCAAATCCGCCGAAGGCATGACGATGAAGGGGTCGCTGCCGCCGAGTTCGAGCACCGTTTTCTTAATCTGCTTTCCAGCAATGCTCGCCACGCTGCGGCCGGCCAGCTCGCTGCCGGTGAGCGTCGCCGCGGCCACCCGCGGATCTTCCAACACCCTCTGAACCAGATCCGATCCAATCAGAAGCGTCTGAAACGCGCCTTCGGCAAAGCCTGCGCGGCGGAAGATGTCCTCAATTGCCAGCGCGCATTGCGGCACGTTCGAAGAATGCTTCAGCAATCCTACATTGCCCGCCATCAGCGCCGGTGCGGCAAAACGAAAGACCTGCCAGAACGGAAAATTCCAGGGCATGACCGCGAGCACGACACCGAGCGGCTGAAAATGAACATAGCTTTTTGTCGCGTCGGTTTCGAGTATGACATCGTCGAGATGCATCTCGGCGTGCTCGGCATAGTACCGGCAAACCCAGGCACACTTCTCTGCTTCCTGCACGGCGGCGTTGATGGGCTTGCCCATTTCAAGAGTCATCAGCCGCGCGAAGTCCTTCTTTTCACTTTCCAGGATTTCGGCGGCGCGCAGCATAAACGGTCTGCGTTCGCCGAAACTGGTTTGGCGATAGCTCGCAAACGCTTCGACGGCGTGCTGAAGTTTCTCGTCAAGCTGTTGGTCGCTCAGCGGATCGAAAGTCTTGAGAGTTTCAAGCGTCGCCGGATTGATCGATGCTATTGCCATGGAAGGATTATACCGACTTTCTATCAAGGGGTCGGTATCAGATCGGGTTCTTCTTCGAGTATTGACACCCTGTTGTGCCGCTTGCGCAAGACAATCATCCCGATCCCCGAAATAATACAGGCGCCGCCGGCCAGCAACCGCCAGTTAAGTTCTTCGTGCAGCACGATCATGCCAAGAATCACGGCGACCACGGGCGTGACCAGCGCAATCAGCATCGTGTTGGTGACGTCCATGTTCCGCACCAGCCAGTAGTAAAGCGCGAACGCAACCACGGATCCGACCACGACCAGATACAGCAACGAAACAACACCCATAGTCGTCCAGTGAAAATGCCACGGATTGCCTTCAGTCGCAATTCCAATCGCGAGCAGCGGAACAAATCCGAAAACCATCTGCCCGGCGGCGAGGACCTGCGGATCAATCTTGCCGGCGTACGCTTTCACCAAAACGTTTCCGTAAGAGCCAAAGAACGCGCTGAGTACCAGGGCCACACTACCCAGCAAAGCCATAGAGCCGGCGAGGCTCAACTGATCTGAGAAGATTACTGCCACGCCGCACACGCCCAGCAGCACGCCCACCACACGGCCTGTCGTCATGCGCTCCTGCGGCAAATAAAAGTGTGCGATTACCAGACCAAAAGCCGGGAAGGTCGATTGCAGTACGGCCGCCAAGCCTGAGGAAATGTGTTGTTCTCCCCAGAAGACGAGGCCATAGTTGAGCGTGAACTGGAGCACGCCCACGACTGCGATCAAGGCCCATTCGCGGCCGGAACGCGGCCAACGAGCTCTGCGAGCGGTGACGAGAGCGGCCAGAATCACAAACGCGAGGAGAAACCTAATGCCGGCAAAGGTAAATGGCGGCAGATCAGTGAGGCCGATCTTAATGAACAACCAGGTCGATCCCCAGATGCCGCAGAGGATCAACCAAACGACGCGCGCTTTCATTTAGTAATTTGTACGTGAGGAAGTGCTGGGACGTCAAAGCGAACGGGGCAGTAGCCCGACCGTAAGGGAGGGCTTTGGTCAGGTAGATTAGAGCCCTCCCTTACGGTCGGGCTACTGCCCCGATCCGGCCTACTAGTATTTACTTCTTCTCTTCGTGCTGCGCCGTCAACTTGATGATCGAAAACACCGCACCCTGCGGATCATGAATGGTCGAGAAGCGGCCGACGTTCTCAATAGTCATCGGCGGAACAATTGCCTGTGCGCCCAATGACGTTGCTTTCTGAAATGTCGCGTCGCAATCGTCGACCGCGAAATAGATTCCCCAGTGGGGCGGAACCGGTCCCATGTGCGGTTGGATTTGCATCATGCCACCCGCGTGGGTATCGCCGTTCATAAACTCTGTGTATTGCATCGGACCGTGCGTGGCGGCCGTCCAACCGAACAACTTGGTGTAGAAATCAATCGCGCGGGCGGTGTCAGTCGTAAGCAATTCGTTCCAACTCACCGAATTCGGTTCGCCCTTGACCCCAAAACCCGTGTGTGTCCCCGGTTGCCAGATACAGAAGGCGGCGCCCGTCGGATCGATAATCACTGCCATGCGGCCCACGTCCATGACATCGAAAGGTTCCTTGACGACGGTGCCACCCAGGGCTTTAGCCTTCGCGGCAATTTCGTCCGCGTTAGCCACGCTGATGTACGACGCCCAGTGCGTGGGCACGTCTTTCATCATCTCGCCCTTCTGATAAAGCGCGCCGACGTCTTTCCCGTTGAGTTTCAGCATCGTGTAAACCATGTCGGGGCCAACAGGACTGTCGTGGGCCTCCCAACCAAACAGTTCAGAATAAAACTTCCTGGCGCCCGGCCCATCAGTTGTAGCCAGCTCGGCCCAGCAAAAACTACCAGGCGCATGTTCCATTTGTGTTTGCGCTCCCGTTTCGCTCATCTCGGTTTCTCCTTATTTGAATTGATGCAATCGGCGGGCAGTAGCCCGTCTCTAAACTCGATGATTGCGGTCCAGGGGGCTGAAACTTTATCAGCGAGTGATGAGAAAAGCCAGTTGGGTTGGGGGGCCAAGTTTGGAGTAGCGACCTGGTTCGAAATGCGTAGCGAGGAAAGAACCGTTTGAAGCCGGTACTTCGAACCCTGGGCTCACCAAAAAAAGAAATTGCGCTGCTCTCAACCGAAGCTGATAGCAGCGCAACCTCAAGTCTTATAAACCACCGAAGTGATTTGTAAGATGGCAGCCTGGCTTGGCCAAGCACAAGCTGCCAATTTGTATCCCGACAAGTATCGGCGGTCGATGCTTCCCGGTCGGCACGCGATCTGTTTCCACTTATCTCACATCCCTTGCGAGACATTCGATTCGCTTTCACGAATCTCACGTTCCTTGCGGAACGTGGTGCCGTTAGGTAGTTTTTTTGGTGGCTGTCCTCCACCGCCGGTTACGTCCCCGGCAACGAGGCTCAACTTTCGTTGAGCGACATGGCTCCCCTTCAGCGGGTCCTTCCCAAAGGGTGCTACCCGTTTTTATCCGGGCGCTCAGAAAAACCTTTCGGCCTTTCCTAGCAAGCCTTTCGGCTGCAACGATGGGCGTCACTAGCAACTACAAACCGCTCTGCCGTTGCTCTCTCCCAGAATCTCACGACTCCGTTCGCCGATCCCTTCGCTGGTCTCAAAGGCCGTAACCTTCGTGACGGGGAGAGTTATATCGAAAAGGAGTTTTACCGTCAATTTTTTGTGTGTTTTATTTTTCGAAGTATGATCTGTTTTTCTTTGCTTGAGAAAACGCTGAGTGTTTCGGCGTAATTGAATGAAAGCGCGGAAGAAAAGACACCGGCAGCTGTTCTTAGTGGTTCAGGCCTTCCAACGCGTCGCGAATTGCCGACTGAACTGCATCAGCTTCCTGGTCGCTTTGATATGGATAACGCGGCCAAAAAAAGCCCTTCAGCCCGTCTTTGCGGCGTCGCGGCACAATGTGGGCGTGAAGATGCGGCACGCTTTGGCTGACGCGATTGTTCATAGCGACGAAGGTGCCGTCGGCTTTCATCGCCGGCTCGATTGCGCGGGCGAGAAGCTGAAGGTTGCGAAAGAAAGGCTCGATCAGGTTTCCAGGCAGATCAGCCAAAGTTTCGTGGTGCGCTTTCGGAATCAAGAGGCAATGCCCGGGAAAAACGGGCCGATGATCGAGAAAGGCCAGCGATATCTCGTCTTCGAATACCAGCCGAGCCGTCACCTGCCCGCTGACGATCTTGCAGAACGCACATGATGATCGAGTCGACTCCTGCATGAAACACACAGCCCTTACAGTTCTCGAAGGATTTGCTTTTTGTCTAAAGTACTTGCGGCAAAGTAGGCTAGCGAGATCCGCGCCGCTAAGATCACGAGGGAGCTTCATGCGCAGGCGAGAACTTCGTCACGAACGAGGTGTAGACGAATTTGATCAGGTTTGGTCTGATCGAAAAAGTATCCGGTCACCGCTTCCTGAACGTTTGAACGCAGCTCCTCCCAGGAGTTCGCCTGTGTGAAAATGTCATACGACAGGCACTCAGCCACAAACCCGCCGTCGTTCTCCTGATACACACTGAAGACAATTTCCATAACTCAGATTCTGCCACCAACTATTACAAGCGGCAAGCCTGTACGGAATGAGCACTCAAACCTCATGGTAGCGAAAGCAACTCGGCTCGTGATCGTTGACCATGCCAACAGCCTGCATGAACGAATAACAAATGGTCGAACCGACGAATTTGAAGCCGCGTTTTAGGAGCTCTCGACTGAGGGCATCTGATTCCAGGGTGTGGGCTTGCACCGGCATGCCTCGCTTGCGCTTGATAGTCTTTCCCTTTACGAATCGCCACACAAACTCATCGAAAGTGCCAAACTCTTTCTGAATATCCAGAAATGCTTTGGCGTTCCCCACTGCTGAGTTGATCTTGAGACGATTACGGATGATCCCGGCGTCGCCGAGCAATTTCTCAATTTTGCGCTCATCATATTTTGCCACTTTGCGCGGATCGAAGTTGTTGAAGGCGGCGCGATAGTTGTCGCGCTTTCTCAGAATGGTCTCCCAACTCAAGCCGGCCTGCGCGCCTTCGAGAATTAGAAACTCGAACAGAGTGCGATCGTCGTGTGACGGCACGCCCCACTCGCGATCGTGATAGGCGACGGACAATTCAGTTTGAGCCCAATGACACCGGTGTTGCGACTTTGACGTGAGCATTCTTGAAGCCATACGACACTCCTTGAGATCCCGGAGTGCTCTTACCAGACCAGCGCCAGTGGATCTTCAAACTGATCCATCAAATCAGAATCTCTCGCTTTCAAAGTTTCAATTCCCGGGCCAAAGGCGCTAAAGAGTGGCATGCTCGGTCCGTCATTCTACATCTTTCGTTCGGCAACATCCTGCTTTGAAATGCAACTTCGCGTATTGTCTCTCAGTTTGGTGACTCTGAAATGTGAATGTTACCATCGCAACTTATGAGTGCAGAGGGTTCTTCAGTGGAAGCTCAACACCGCAAGTATCAGGATCTAACCGGGCTATTACGGCCAAAACTCGCGGAAGGTTTGATTGTCGCCTTTTCGGGTGGCGTTGATAGTGCCTTTCTGTTGTGGACCGCGGACCAGACGCGGCGGCGTTATGGTGGGCGCCTGCTGGCAGTCACCGCCGTCAGCGCGAGCCTGGCCAAGGTGGAAAAGGAAGACGCGCGATTGTTCGCCGAGAGTTTGGGCGTCGAACATGTCCTTGAGGCGAGCGCGGAGTTTTCAAATCAGGAATATCTCAGCAACGACGGCAACCGATGTTTCCACTGTAAGACGGAGCTGTTTAGACTGAGCGGGACGCTGAGTCAACGCCGCGGATACAAGTGGATAGCCTACGGTTACAACGCATCGGACCGCGGTGATTTCCGGCCGGGCCACGCAGCCGCGCTTGCAAGCAACGTCCTTTCTCCGCTCAACGACGCAAACTTAACAAAGGAAGACATCCGTGCGTTGATGCGCCTTAACAGACTGAACCTGGCTGACAAACCTGCGAGTCCATGTCTGAGTTCGCGGTTGATGACGGGCGTGCAAATCACCCCGAAAAAGCTCAAAGACGTGGAAGAAATGGAAATGCTTTTGCGCCGCGGCGGCTTGAATGTGTTTCGCGTGCGCTTGCACGAAAACGGCGATAATCGTCTTCTTCGGCTGGAAGTTGCGCCCAATGAGCTTTCACGCGCGATGGAAATGCGGGATGAGCTCGTGAGCCTGGGTCGACGCCTGGGCTATCGTTGGGTCACGCTGGATCTGGGAGGCTACCGAACCGGCGGAGGAAACTTGTAAGACAGCGACGGTGGTTTCTATGCAGGACGCAGAATTGATTGCGATGCTGGAAGGCGTACGTAGCGGCGCGGTCACGCCTGGCCAGGCTGCGCGCGTTTTGCGCGCTGGCCCGTTTCGTCAAAGCGACCTTGAGTTTGCCGACGTTGACCATCATCGTTCGATTCGCCACGGCCTTGGCGAAGTGATTTACGGTGAAGGCAAGACAATCGAGCAAATCCTGTCCATCACCGAACGGCTGGCCCATTCGGGCTCGCCCGTTTTGATCACGCGGCTCGAAACGGAAAAGCTCTCGCAGCTGAAGCAGCAATACCCACGGGGCCGGGCGAACGACACGGGACGCACGTTTATTGTCAGCCCCAACCCCGCAAAAGACTCCTCGTGCGGCGAACCTTACGTCGCAGTTCTCGCCGCTGGGACTGGTGATTTGTCCGTTGCGGAAGAGGCTTGTGAGGTCTGCGTGGCGATGAAGACCGCTTTTGAAAAGTTCTATGACGTAGGCGTAGCTGGTTTGCATCGACTGCTGAACAAGACGGAAAAGATTCAGGGAGCCTCTGCGCTGGTCGTAGTCGCCGGAATGGAAGGCGCGCTCCCAAGCGTCGTCGGAGGGCTATTCGGCAAACCACTCTTCGCCGTGCCTACTAGTGTAGGTTACGGCGCGAGCTTCGGTGGAATAGCCGCGCTGCTGGCGATGATCAACTCGTGTGCGCCCGGCGTTGCCGTAGTAAACATTGACAACGGATTTTCCGCAGGCTTCGCGGCCTGCCAGGTTATCAGGCAGGTTCTGAAGAATCCGAAATGAGTAAGACTCTCTTTCTCGAAAGCGTGGCCGGCATCGCAGGCGACATGTTCGCGGCGAGCTTTGTTGATGCCGGTCTGGTATCGATCGAGGAGCTTCAGTCGTTGCCCTCGTTGCTCAACCTGGCAGGCGTCGAAATCGAGACGAGCAACACAATCAAGGCGACGATGAAAGCGGCGCGCATCGCTGTTAAGTGGAACGATGAAGCCTGGAAACACGCTTTCGGCAAAAACCACTCGCCCAACCATCAACACAGTTACGAGCATTCTCATAATCATCACGACCAAAGCACAAACATCTTGCTGGGCGAAGACGCGCATTCGCATTGGCACACGCACTACATCGACATCATTCGGTTGATTGAAAACTCGAGGCTCGACCCGCAAACGAAAGAACTGGCCCAGCGCATCTTTCGCCTCATTGCCGAGGCCGAATCCGCGGCCCACGGAATATCAATCGAAGAAGTTGCCTTTCACGAAATCGGCACGATTGATTCGATCCTTGATGTTGTGATGGCCGCTTATTGTGTAATGAGGATTGGTCCGGCGCGCGTCTTTGCATCACCCGTGAAAGTCGGGCGAGGCGTCGTGCGTATGCAACACGGCACCCACCCTGTTCCACCACCGGCGAGCGCGCGGCTCTTAATCGGAATGCCCATCGCCCAGACGCCAAATGAAATCACCCGGACCGATATCGAGCTTTCAACTCCAACTGGAATAGCCATTCTGAAGGCCTTGTCACCGGTGTTCGTAAACGAAATGCCATCCGGCCTGGTTCTTAATCAAGGCATGGGTGCAGGAGCGATGGACCTGGATTCTTATCCGAACGTTTTTCGGGTCACCGTGCTCGAAGAGTCTCTAACGGCCGGGCCCCTGCCCTACGAGAGCGATACGGTGCTTGAAATCGCCTGCAACATTGATGACGACACACCCGAACACATTGCGTGGCTTGCCGAAACACTTTTGCAGAAAGGGGCGCTGGACGTTTGGACGGCGACGGTGACGGGGAAAAAGGGCCGGGCTGGATTCTTGCTTTCAGTGCTGGCTCAGCTAGATGCTCGGAACCTCCTGGCAGATTTTCTGCTGCGTCACAGCACCACATTTGGCGTTCGGATGCGCGAGTGGAGCAGGTTCAAACTCGCGCGCAGATTTGAGAGACGCGAAACTCCTCAAGGTGAAGTGACCTACAAAGTGGGCCTGACCACGACCGGCGAAGTCTTAAAAGAAAAGCCCGAGTTTGAAGATATGCGTTCCGTTTGGGAAACCGATGGCGGAGGCTAATCGATCAGCTCGCTGAAAACCAGGATGTAACCATTCGGGTCTTTTATCTCAAACTCCCAATCACCATAACCTTGTTTCCGCAGAGGCGCTATTATTTCCGCCGTATCTTTGACAGCTTCGTAAAACTCTTTGACACCTTCCATGCGAACATAGGCGTCCCAAACTCCGCCACTCCGCCGGCGATACAGATCCGGCTTTTGATAACCTTTGATTCGCTGAAACATAATCTCGACCTGGTCACGACCGACGCTGGCGAAGACATAGGGCGGGGTTTCCGGAAAAGGGTAGCTGGTAAAGCCTAACTTTGTTTCATACCAACGAATCGTCGCGTCGACATCCGCGACCGGAAAAGTTGGAACTACGCTGTTGAGTTTCGGCATCGATCGGCCTCGCTGGTTGAATAAACAAAGAAGAAGTGTCAACTTCTATCTATCTCGCCGCCTTCCGGCCCATAGAACATGACCCAGACCGCAAAGTCGGCGCTGAAGTTTTCAAAGCGATGTTCGACGCCGGCGGCCGCGAAAAACACATCGTTCTGCCCAAAGGTCTGGCGCTCCCCGGCACAAACGAACTCACCACTACCCTGCGCGATGACGTAGACCTCGTCACGCGAATGCGGCGTCTGGGGGTCGTTGCCGTGTGGCGCATAAAGTTTCACAACCAGCGAACCGTGCTCGAACAAACCTACCGAGCGTTCACCCTGTGGGCCGGGCAAACCATCCAGCGCTTCGCTGAGAGTGATCTTCAGACAGGCGTTGGGGGTTGTCATGGTGGCGATGCCAATAATACATTACAATGCCCAGACTGATTAAGAGCCAGCATCGATGCTGAAATGTTTTCTTTGCTCGTCCGTTGCGCAGCGCCGGAAGCTTCAACGTGAGAGGTTCGTAAATCGCGATGCATAAGAATAAGTTGCGAGAGCTGGCCGCTAACCGTGATTTCATCTCGGGCATTTACAACTATTGCGACCGTTGGTGCGAGCGCTGCCCATTTACCACCCGCTGCCTGGTGTACGCGACCGAGAAAGAGGACGACGACGATCCCGAGAGTCGTGATATCACCAACGCAAAGTTCTGGACCAGGCTGGAGAAGATATTCCAGGAAGCGCACGAAATGATCCAGGAATGGGCGGAAGAAGCCGGAGTTGTTCTGGAAACAATCGAGACTGAGGCTGCCCTGGCCGATCACGAGCAACAAAGACACGACGCCAAGCAGCATGAACTTTCTCTTTCGGCGCGCCGCTATGCCGAGATGGTCCAGCGATGGTTTGAAGAAGAATTCGCGGTCGAACAAAATGTGCACGATGACACCACTGGCAAGTCGAAGAGCACTGAAGACGACATCGATGTGAGCGACGCGATTGAAGTGATTCGGTGGTACCAGTTCTTTGTGGCCGCGAAAGTCTTCAGGGCCCTGATGGCCCGGGACCGCCCGGTCATTGATGTGGAGTTGACGAGCGACGACATTTTCTCTGGCGCCGAACTCGAGGATGACGAAGCGCTCATTGAGACCGTGCGTGACGATGGGGACGGCTCAGCCAAGATCGCTATGATCGCGATCGATCGTTCATCCAGCGCCTGGCGCGTAATGCAGAGTTCGCTGCCTGAGAAAGCTGAGTCAATTGTCCAGATGCTCCTTGAACTCGAGCGCTTGAGGCGGGCAACCGAGCAGACCTTTCCGGACGCGAGGGACTTTATCCGGCCCGGCTTTGACGAGGTTATCTCTGACTTTGTGAGCTAGGAACAAGAACACGCGTTCTTCTTCGTGTCCGTTCGTGTGATTTCGTGGATCGTTCATTTCCCAGCCAGGCGAACTATCCACGAAATGACACGAAGCAACACGAAATGGATCTTGCGGATGAACAATTTCCAAAAGGTGGCAATTCGAAATGGAAAATGAGTGTAGTCCTGACTGGACTCCCTGAGTAACGCATGAAAGGCAACATCCCCATCCCCGAACTCCCATTCTCAGAAGAAGTCTGGCTGATGGTCGCGGTGACGTCGGTACGCGAGCGCCGCACGCAACAGGGCAAACCGTTTCGTGACGCGAGCGCCCGGAACAATACCGGCAGTCTGGCGCTGAAAATCTGGGGCGAGGTCCTCGAAGGCCGCGCAGAAATGCGGCCCGGATTGTGGGGCGTGACGGGAAAGCTGGAGTCTTATCAGGACCGTGCGCAATTCGTCGTCTCTGATTACAAGCCGATAGGAATCGAACAATATCGCGAGTATCTCGGTGGCGATCCGTCTTTGCCGCGCGCTTTCACCCTCGACATTGAGACGCTGGCGCTGCCCGGCTTTCGCGATCGCGTCGGGCCAAAACTGGAAAAAGACTTACGACTTGGGTACATGCGCCTGGAACAGCAGCAGCGCTATCTCGAAGACATTGCCGCCGAAGAAGAGCGCGTCTACCAATTGGGTTCTTTGAACGCCACGTCGGGGCGCGTGCTCTCAATCGCCGTCCACGTCGGCCCAATTCCGGGTTTTGAGATCGAAGGTTTGACATCGGATCAGAGCGAACACGCCTTTGGCATCGATGCGGAAGGTAACGAGCAGGAAGAAGCGCTGGCGCTGGGCGAGTTTCTCGCGTTGATGTCAGACTTCGATCTGGAATGCGACGAAATCGTCGGCCACAACATAATCGGTTTTGACCTGCCGTTTGTCTTTCAGCGCTGCCTGGTAAACAACATCGCGGTGCGGCCGCCAATCAATCTCAGCGAATACAACGTTCGTGGCGTCTACGATACGATGCGCGGCTGGTGGCTGGGGAGTCGCAACCGTGTCGGGCTTGACGATATTGCCTGGGCGCTGGGACTCGAATCGAGTAAGACGTCCCAGGTTGAAGGCAGCAAAGTGTTCGAACTCTATCAGGCGGGGCGGCTCGCTGAAATCCGCGAGTACAACCTTAACGACGTGCGCGTGACGCGGAAAGTATACGAGCGGTTGATCGCGTGCTTTGGCCGGTAACAGTGGCACAGACTTCAGTCTGTGTTTGTGCCTTCTGAATACGGTCGTAGCCTGAAGTCTCTACTGCGAATCGAACCTTCTGGCGCCTGCGATCGTTCTCCTTCATAACCAGGAGAACCGAGGCTAAGCTCTTATGCATTGTCCCAGTTGCGGAAACGAAAGCTCACTCGATCAGAAATTCTGTCGCAAATGCGGCTTCAATCTTGAACCCATTACCAAGCTTGTCGTCCAGCGTCCGCCGTCAGAGGAAAGCCAACTGGACAAGCACGAACAAGAGAAAGCAATCACCCGGCGCATGTTTCGAATTATGGGATGGGGTTTGCTGATCGTGCTCGTCGGTGTCGTACTGGTGGTGTTGACCAGGGGCTTTGCGCCGGATGGGTTGGAAAACCTGCTTGGACCGCTTGGCTTAATCTTCCTGCTGGGCGGCACCGCAGTCGCAGGGTATTCGATATTCGACGCGATTCGAGAATCGACCAAACCCGCCCTGGCGAAAGCACGGGTGACCAAAGACGGTGAGATTTCGCAAGCTGAAACCACTAAGGAGCTGTTGGAAGAGCGCATCCCGGTGCCGGTGCCCAGCGTGACCGAGCGAACTACACGGCTGATTGCGAGCGAGCGTAAAGCTGTCAAACGGGAATAGACTTTCTGGACAATCCGAGGATTTCACAGATTCAGAAGGCCTTTCGCCTCGCAGCGTCCGGAGCCGTCGTAATCTGCGGATAGTTTCGATTGCCCGTCACTGCGACGCTGTTTCATTTCCGAAACAGAGTCTGATAAAATGCCCAAGCGATGGATAGTCTGATTCCAGTTGTGATGATCTTTTTCGGCGCGGCCATCGGTGCGATCGTCGCGGGGTTAGTGCTGCACGTCAAAGCAAAGCACGGCTACGACCGCGGAAAAGCGGACAGTGCGACGCAGGTAACCGTGCTTCAGGAGAGGCTCGCGGCCAGGGATCAAGAGCTTCAGAAACTGCAGCAGTCCCTCGACAAAGAAGTCGCCCAGCGCGAGCGGCTGAGAGAGGACAACGCCGATCTAAAGGCCCAACTGGAAGGCGAGCGCCGGGCGGCCCAGGAACGGTCAGAGTCGTTTAAGCAGGCCGCCGAAGAACTTTCAGAAAAATTCAAAGCGCTTTCGCGCGATGCGCTCAAGGACAACAATCAGTCCTTTCTCGAACTCGCCAAATCCACGTTGGAGAAATATCAGGCGAACGCGAAAGGCGATCTCGAATCGCGGCAAGAAGCCATTAATCAACTAGTCGAACCGCTAAAGAAGTCGTTGGACAAGGTTGATGTAAAGATCGGCGAGATAGAGAAAGAGCGCGTGGGAGCGTATGCCGGGCTTAGACTGCAGGTAGAATCGCTGGCCACAGATCAACTAAAGCTCCAAAAGGAAACTTCAAATCTGGTTAACGCCTTGCGGACCCCGATCGTGCGGGGGCGTTGGGGAGAAATTCAGCTCAAGCGCGTGGTCGAGATCGCCGGCATGGTTGAATACTGCGACTTCAACCAGCAGGAGACGGTCTCAACCGAAACCGGCAAGCTGCGTCCCGACATGACGATTCGCCTGCCCAATGACCGAACTATCGTTGTAGATTCCAAAGCTCCGCTGCAGGCATACCTCGAAGCCCTGGAAGCGCGCGACGAAGAAACCCGCGTAGGAAAACTGAAAGATCATGCACGACAGATTAGAACCCATTTGAGTAAGCTGGGTGCAAAGTCATATTGGGAACAGTTTGAGCAGTCACCGGAGTTTGTGTTTCTGTTTCTGCCGGGCGAGACGTTCTTTAGCGCGGCGCTGGAACAGGATCCGAGTCTGATCGAATTCGGTGTAGACCAACGGGTGATCCTTGCGACGCCGACGACTCTGATTGCCCTGCTCAAGGCTGTTTCCTACGGTTGGAAGCAGGAGCAGATGGCCGCGAGCGCGAAAGAGGTCAGCAAGCTCGGTAAAGATCTGTACGATCGCCTTCGAGTCTTCACGAAACATTTTGAGTCTATCGGCGCGGGCCTTAAGCGGGCAATTGAGTCATACAATGACGGGGTAGGCTCCCTTGAAGGGCGTGTTCTTAGGACTGCCAGAAAGTTCAAGGAGCTTGGCGCGAATACGGGTGAAGAGATTGAAGTGGTGGAGCCGATCGACAAGTCGGCTCGCGCATTGAGTTTGGATGAGGGCGGTCTGTTTCCTGAGTTGGTGGCTCCCCCCGAGCCCACTGAAGAGGATGATGCCCAGCCGCTGCTGAATTCAAAGAGCGCAACAGGCCAGGGTTAGTTCAACGAGTCCGCGCAAGACCGATCCGCAGATTGCACAGATTACGCAGATTAGCGGACTGAGGCGCCTCGACGGTCCATCAATTTGCTTCTTTGATTCTGTGTAGTCTGCGTAATCTGTGGACAGAAGCTTTGTCAAAAGAAATCTGGTTAGGGCCGGTACTGAGTAACAATCGCGACCGCCTGCTGGCGCGATGCGCTGAGTACGTCAGGAGTGGCGACGCAGATCGCTTGCTTTACATTGCCGCCTCGCATCCGCTGCTCGATCTGGTTACGGAAAAGCTGCTTGATGGAAAGCAGGCCAGCGGTGTGTGGGGCGAGTTCCCTGTCTATCTCTTCCGCGGCTTCGTCAGGCGCGTCCTGTCCAGCGCCATCGTGTCGGAAGCCCGACCGTCAGGGAGGGCCACGATTGATGATCACGCCGGCACACCGCTCGCGCCACGCGTGGCGATCGATCGCGAAGAGCTGCCGCTGCGTCGCAGCCTGATCTCGCAAGTCATCAAACAACTTAGCCTCGCGGGGAAACTGAAAGCGATCAGGCCGCTGGCTAATCGCGAAGGCTGTGTTAACACCATTGCCTCGTTGATTGGCGAACTCCAGCGCGCGGGGAAAACGCCGGAGGAGTTTCGGGAAGTTGTTGCGGCACGCGAGGCTGAAATTGCCACAGAGACACAGAGCCACAGAGAAGGTAAAGGGAAATCAAAAGAACTGAAGCTGACAGCGCTCGCGCCGCAGACGCAACTCGATTTCGATCGAGAGGTGGCCACCATCTATGCGGCCTATGCCGAGGCCCTCAATCGTTTCGGCCTAACAGATGAAGACGCGGACCAACTGCGGGCGCTGCAGGTTCTGCGAGGCGAAGTCGATGGTCGAAGAGTTTCCCTGCCCTGGCTCGACACGATTGACCTTCTGGTGCTGGATGGCTTCTTTGATTTCACGCCCGTGCAGGGCGAAATCCTGAAGTATCTGATTCCGGCGGTACCCAACGTCGTCGTCAATCTCAACGGCGACCGCCGCAACGAAGACATCTTTCGTCCCTTCCAATCGACGATCGAACACCTGGAATCAATTGCCGACTTCACAACTGAAACCAATGAAGAAGTTGTTGGTGTCAGCAATAACCTGGCACCGTTGCGGGCGGGGCTGTTCAATGTGGAGCAAGTTGGCAACTTGCGTCCGACAACAGAACCAACGCAAGTTAGCAACTTGCGCTACCTCAAACTGCTCGAATGCTCTGATCGCGAAGTTGAGATTCGATCCATCGCCAAAGAAATCAAGCGCCTGACGCTGACCGAAGGGTACAAGCTTGCGGACATCGCCCTGGTCGTGCGCGAGCGCGCCGCTTATGCGGACACGATTCTGCGCGTGTGCGCCGACGAATCAATCCCGGCCAACCTGGAACGCCGGGTTGAAGCTGTCGACACGCCCGCAATTCGCGCCAGTGGAAAGCTGTTTGAACTTCTCAGAGACACCTCGCGCGAGCACATCCGTGATCCGAAAGCCAGCGAACTCGCTCACCTGGTCAAGACGGAATACTTCCGCGTATCGCCCGACGACTTGCCCGAGTTAATCAAAGAATTCGAGGCGAAGTACGCCTCGCTTCTGTCTGACGGTGTGGCGACTAACTCAACCATGCCGGACTGGAAACGCGCGGAACTCGGCATCGGGCGCTGGCTACCGGACATGCTCGAAAACGTAATCGCGTACGTCGGCAGCGAGCTAAGGGTCAACGCGTGGGTCGAGCGCGCACAACGCTTGATCGACATGTTCCCTTCCCCCGAAGCGGCGAGATCGCTAATCGCGAGCCGCGAAGCCGAGGATCCGGCCGCCGCGGCAGAGGACGAGGCGCCGCCCGATGATCTGGCCGCTGCGACCAAACGCAAGAAGCCCGCGCCAGTACATCCAGCATCGATTGCCTGGACTGTGATTCTCATGGAGCACCTGCAGAACCTCCTCGGGAGTTTGCCGGGAGAAGGTGAGCCTGGGCAGTTGCGCGGGGCCCTGATGTTGCTGCTCGAGCGTCTGGAGTTTGCAAATCAGGTAAGACGATCGTTCGAGCAAGCCGAGGCCTCGGCCGACGTCCCCCAGGCTACTCTTGACGTGCGCGGACTGGAGAGTTTGCGACGTGCCCTGGCGGCAGCCGTACGCAGCTTTGACTACGCAGCCCAAGTGGTGTCAGAAGCCCGACCCCGGGGTCCCCAGACGAGCAGCCCGGCTGGGGTGGGGCGGTTAGGGAGGGCAAGTAGCGAGCCCTTGCTGACGCGCGGGCTACCGCCCCGGATCACTCTCTCCAGTTTCGTTGACGAGGTCGAGCGCTCTTTGCGTTCGCAGGTGCTTTCCATTGGCGCTGCTAACCGCGATGGATTGCGTGTGTTGGAAGCGACCGACGTCCGCGGCCTCCGGTTCCGCGTGGTCTTCATCGCAGGCATGATCGAAGGGGGCTTCCCCCTCAGAACCTCGCGCGACTGGCTGTATCCGCATGAAGAACGCGTGCGGCTGCAAAAGCACGGGATTTTCCTGGAGGATATTTCCACCGACACTCTGTTGAAGGAAGAACATTATTTCTACCAGGCGGCATGCCGCGCGACTGAACGCTTGTATCTGACCCGGCCCCTGGCAACCAGCGCCGCCGGCGAAACGGTCGCTTCTTACTACATAGAAGAACTAAGACGGGCTATTGATCCGGCTGAGTTGGCAACGGAACAGATTCGCGCCGATCTTGATACGCAAGAGTTGACGCAGGCCTCAACGGCGTCGGAACTGTCAACCTTCCTTATCCGGCAAAGTGAACACTCGGTTGATGCCGGCAAGGGACCTTTATCGCAAGCTCAACTCAACGGTTTGCTGGTGCGGGCTGCGGAGCATAACTACATTTCGCATTCAGCCTTGCGGCGAGTTGATATTGAGCGCCAGCGTAACGGCCGCTGGTTTGGGCCGTTCGATGGCGAGATCACGAATGCTGATTTGAGCGCCATGCTGGCGAGACACTTCGGCCCCGAGCATGTCTACAGCGCCAGCGGATTGAGTACGTATGGCAACTGCAGTTTCCGTTTCTTTAGCGCGCGCGTGCTGCGCCTCGAACCTCGCAGCGAAGCCGCGCTCGATTTGCAGGCCATCGATGCCGGCAAACTTCTTCATGACATCCTGCGGCGGTTCTTCGAAGGACATCGTCACCAGTACCTGCCCTCTCTGGATCGCGACCAACTGCGCCACGAGATAGCCGAAGTTGCCGACAAGGTTTTCGCTGAGCACGCGCGCATGGTGCCGCCGTTGAATCCGCGCATCTGGAAGATCGATTGCGAAATTCGCAAGCTGATCCTGGATCAGGTCCTGCTCTACGAACTCCGTCTGCAAGAGAAGACGAAAGACCGCGGCATTCGACCTGCTTATTTTGAACTGGCCTTCGGCCGAGCTTCACAAGCAAGCGACCCGAGTTCTTCTCAGGACTATTTGAAAGTTCAGCGCCCTAACGCAAGCCCGGCCGAGACTGCCCTGCTGCAAGGGCAAATCGATCGAGTCGATATTAACGAGCGTGAACGTGTGGCCGTGGCGTATGACTACAAGCTTTCGCAGGGAGCGAAGCTCGACGATATCGAGACCGGGCGGCAGTTGCAGATACCGATTTATCTCGCGGCGCTCGAGCAACTGTTCTTACCGGAATACGTGCTGGCCGGCGGCGGCTATTACAAATTGAAGTCTCGTGGGCCGCGGCTGAACCAGGGCTTGTACCGCCGCATGTTCGCAGATTGCACCGACACGACGAGGGCGACACAGGTTGACGATGCCGAGATGGACCGCATTCGCGGCGTAGTCCGCGAGCGAATTTGGGAATTCATCGACGGCATCCGCGGCGGACATTTCCGGGTGCAGCCTTCGCTCGGGAAACTAACGTGCAAGTTCTGTGATTATTCAGCCGTATGCCGGTACGATACTTATCGAATTAATGGGAAGCGACCGTGATGTTGGCTTTCTCCCTTCTCCCTTTGGGAGAAGGGCTGGGGAAGAGGGCTTAGGGGCGAACAGAATGAGTGTTGAGATTTTTCGTGCTCTTCTCTGGAGAAAGGATCGCCAGTTACTCGGGTTCAAGTTCAGACGACAGCATCAGTTTGGCGATTACGTTGCTGACTTCTATTGTCGCGAGGCGCTGCTCGTGATCGAGTGTGACGGCCCTGTGCATCAACCAAACGAGCAGTGGAATCACGACCAAAACCGCGACGCATACATGATCGCACAAGGCTTGCGCGGGTTGCGGTTCACAAATGAGCGGATTCTCAACGACACTGAGAAAGTACTCGACGAAACTGTTAAGTTTCTCCCCTCTCCCCTTGGGAGAGGGGCTGGGGGTGAGGGCTTGTAGAAATCGGCACCGGCAAAGTACTCGTAGTCTTGTGAATTCTTCCCCCTCTCCTTTTGGGAGAGGGGCTAGGGGTGAGGGTGCGAAACAGTAAAGGGGGAAGGAAAGAGTCGTATGTCCGCCCTCAATCCCTCTCCCCAACCCTCTCCCAGGGGGAGAGGGAGAAAGAGCTTGAACAAATGAATAACCACGACCAGGCACTCCGCGATCACTTGCTTTCGCTTTTGCAGGGCCGCAACGCCCACATATCCTTTGACGACTTCGTCAAAGATTTTCCCGCCAACGCCTGCGGGCGCAAGATTGAAGGTTTGCCTTACACCGCGTGGCAGGTGCTCGAACACATCCGGATCGCGCAATGGGACATTCTGGGATTCTGCCGCGATGCGAAGCACGCCTCGCCAAAATGGCCGGAGGGCTACTGGCCAAAACCTGACGAACCTGGAAACGAAGAACTCTGGAAAGAAACCATTGAGAAGTTCCGCCAGGATCTAAAACAGATGGAGGACCTGGTAGCCGACCCCGCAACCGATCTCTTCGCCAAGATTCCGCACGGCACCGGTCAAACTATTTTGCGCGAAGCACTGTTGGTCGCCGATCACAACTCATATCACCTCGGCGCGTTGGTGGTGATTAACCGCATCGTGAAGATACCAACCTGAACGTTTTGCGGCTCTGCCGCGGCACAGGGCGGAATCGCGTGCCGCATTCAAACTGCACACTACCAACTATCGCCGGCTGCCGAGTTGCTTCAGCAACTCAGTTACGGCCGCTTCGAGCTGACTATCGCGACCGAGATAGCTCTCACCGACAGGTCTTGCTACCGGGATATCGACCGGCCGCGGATGCATCTCCATAACGGTTCCATCGTTTGCGGTGATCCGGTCGTAAGGCAGTCGCAGGTTTGAACCGTCGATTAACTGGACGCCTGACGTGTAGATGATCCAGCCGGCGGTCGGCTCTCCAACTACCTTGCCCAGACGCAGCGAGCGATAGCCTTCGGTGAAGTCTTCACCATCAGAGAGCGTGTGGCGATTGGTGACCAGAATTGTCGGCAACTCCAAAGCGCGTTGGCCCAGCCTGGTGCGTGAAGGCGCCGTCGAGAATCCGCGCGGGGTCATCGTGAAATAACTTCGCCGCGCAAACACGTCGATCGCGTAGACGTTAACAAAGCCACCGTTATTGTTCCGCATGTCCACCACCACGCCGTCGCGCTTCTGGTTCTCAGCGTCCAGATCAAGGTAAAGCTGGGTCAGCGCTCCGGTAGACATGTCCGCCATGTGGGCATAACCCAACCGGCCATTGCTGATCCGAGCGATATAGGCCCGATTGTCTTCGACCCAGCGGCGATAGAGCAGCGTCCGCTCTACTCCGCCGTTCACTGGCCGCACGACAACTTCGCGTTTCTGGCCGCCATCGGCGGACGAGGCAACCGTGAGCACCACACGCCGGTTGATCTTGTAAGCCAGCAACTGATCCAGATTCGCGCGGGCATCGACAGCAGTGCCGTCAATCGCGACCAGATACTCGCCCGGCTTGATATTGCCCAGGGCCGCGGGCGTTAGAGGAATAACTTCTGTTATTCGGAGGGCTCCTTTCGCCTCGTACTCCTCGCGATCAAGCCGCAACCCCAAACGGCCAGTTGCCGGCGGCTGGACGCTGCTCTGCGGCCCGCCAATGCCCAGGTGCGAAGCGTTCAGTTCACCCAGCATCAGCGAGATGATGCGGCGCAGCTCCTCTGGCGTGCGCGCGCCGGCGGCCACGGGACCGTACTCGTTCTGCATTTCGTTCCAGTTCGCGCCATTAAAGTTCGGATCAAAGAAGTTGTCGCGAATGTAGGTCCAGGCTTCGCGAAACACCTCGAGCTTTTCGCGCGCAAAGTCCACGTCCATCTCCGCGGCCACCGCCAACGGCCGTGCCTGTCGATTCTCAACCTGGATGACGTTGATGCGGCCCTGTTCCAGGTAATAGACCTCTTTGCTGTCAGGTGAGAATTGCGCCGCCCTCTTGCCCCCGGCCGTCGAGGTTAGCTGTTTGGCAATGAATGGATCCCGCGACAACTCGTCGAGCGGAAACACATAAAGATTGGATTGACCCGCGACCGACGCGATCATCAGAGCCCATCTGCCATCAGGACTAATCGTTTGATACCTGACGTCGATACCGACGGGTAAGAGACTGAGTCTCTGTCTGATTTGATCGAAGGTGATTTGGACGGGCTTGGGCGCCGGCTTCCCCTTTGGTTCGCTTGTGGGAGCGGGTGTCGCCGTTGGTGGCGGAGCAGGTGCGGGTGTCGTCTGTTGCTCAGATGCCGGCGGTTTGAGTGTGGTGCTTACGGTCTTCGGCGCTTCTTCCTTAAACAGGTCGCGGAATTGATCTTCGCGCAGCTTGGGTGTGCGCGGAACCAGATCAACGCGGGCCAGTTGGCCGCTTTCAGTGCGCTGGCCCGTATCGAAAAGCAGGAACGTGCCATCGGGACTCCACGAGACGGTATTGCTGCCACCATTGGCGAGGAAGCTGACGGCGCGACCTGTTTGGAGAGGGTCGCCACCCGCGACCGGGACGACAAAAACGTTCTTAAATAACTTTTCGCCGACCGGCATGAAGGCGATCCATTTGCTATCCGGTGACCACACGAATGGTCGATCAGAGCTGAGAGGCGGCCGCTCTAGATGAGCGCGGGCGATGCTGCGATCTTTCTTTGAATCGAGGTCCATGACGCGGATCTCTTCGCCCGCCCGCTGAAACGCCAGCATCTTTCCGTCAGGCGAAAACTGCGGCGTGTCGTCACTCGCGGGCTCCCTGGTAAGTTGGGTCTCGCTGTTCGTCGAAAACTCATAAAGAAAGATATGCGTCGGCCCATCGCGGTCTGAAACGTAGACGAGCCGGCGGCTGTCCGACGACCACTCCACTTGCGATTCCCGTGAAGGTGAGAAAGTCACGCGGGCCGCGTCGCCGCCATCCGTGGCCGAAGCAGCGAACACCTCACCTCGGACTATGAATGCGAGCTTTTTCCCGTCGGGAGAGAGCGCGGTTTCCGAAATCCCTTCCGTCAACCGCAGGTGCTCAACCGCGGGCCCGGCGGCCGCGCCACGCCGGGTGATACTGACGGCCGTTGCGCGCCCGTTGCCGGTATCCATCCTCCAGATTTGAAAGTTGCGTTCGAAGACGATGGTCCGTCCTTCGTAACCAATGCTCGGCCACAGTACCCGACCGTCCTTGAACTGAGTTACCTGACGGGCTTTGCCGGCCATTTCCTTCGCCCAGACATTCTGCGCCCCGCTGCGATCTGAAACGTAGTAGATAGTGCGGCCGTCTTTGCTCCACATCGGCCACACTTCTTTGGCTCCGCCTTCGCTAACCTGTTCGTAAACGGGTTTCGAGCCCATGCGCATCAGCCAGATTTCGCTTTCGTCGATGTGACTGTGGCCTTTGCGCCACCATTGCGAGAATCCGAAGCCATGCCCGGTGAAAGCAATCGCCGCGCCGTCGGGCGAGGGCGCGCTGAAGTATTCGTTGGTGTAAGAATCAGCGCTGACCTGCATCGGCGTGCCGCCGTCGACGCTGATGCGGAAGATGTCGTTCATCCCGGAGATGTCGCGGCTGCTCGAGGTGAAATAGAGCCAGCGTCCGTCAGCCGACCACGCGTCAAGTTGATCGTTACTGTCATCAAACGTGAGACGCTTTAGATCTCCGGTGTCCAGCGTCAGCACGTAGATGTCGCCATTGCCCGTTCGTGCTGAGGTGAAAGCGAGACGGCGGCCGTCGGGGGAATACAGCGGCCGTGATTCGTTGGCCGGGTTGGACACCAGCAGATGGGCGTCGCCCCCGTTAACCGGCACGGCCCAGATGTCGCCTCCCGAAACAAATGCGATTTCCGAACCGTCAGGGGAGATTGCCGGCTCAGTGAAGTAAGGCTGAGCTTTCGGGGCTGTCTGGGCGAATATGCTCGTGGAAAGGCCGAGCATCATGATGATCAGAAAAGCAGGGAGGAAGTTCCGGTTCGATCTACATATCAAGTCGGTCATTGATCCTCTTCACCTTCATGTTTTTGGATTGAAAAACGTTTACCGACAGAAGAGTCAGGCCCGCATACTACAACATTTTTGCCACAACCTCCGCGTAAGCTTGCCAATAAAGTTGCGTGACACGTGTGTTAGCCTGCGGAGCAGTCACTGTCACAACAAGTTCAAGCCCGCGGGGCGTCGCCGGCATAAACAAGCCCAGCCTGCGGAGCAGGCGCCAGCATAAAGCCTGGGGCGTAAGCCCCAGGAACGACAAACAAACGATCACCGAGCCCGCGGAGCGGGCGACACATTTACGCCACCGCCACAACTGGACTAAACTTGCGACGATGAATGCCAACGACCTCATCACGATCGATCCTGAGATTCTCGGCGGCGCACCGGTCTTCAAAGGCACGCGCGTGCCCGTGAAGACTCTTTTCGAGTATTTAGAGAACGATTACTCACTGGAAGAATTCCTGGAATGCTTTCCTTCGGTCAGCCGCGATTTGGTCCGTCAGGTTCTGGAACGCTCTGAGCAAGGTGCAGGTGTGAGTGTGAACGAGGTGATTTCTTAAGGCTTGAGAGGAACAATCGACTCTGGCTATTATCGATCTCATCAGAGAGAGGGTACGGAATGGCGAGTATGAATTTGCAATTCCGCACTTCTTTGAGGAGATGGCGAATGACGATTTGCTTTTCACCGATATCGAAATGGTTATCGCCACTGGCCGAATCCGCAGGCGGTTCACACGCGACGCGCGCGGCGCTCGATACGAGATAGTTGGAATCACCACAGATGAACGCTAGGCCGCAGTCATTTGTCGAATAAAAGAAACTGGCAAGCTGCTCTTCATAACGACGTACACGCTGGAATAGCACATGAACAAAAAAAAAGAGCTACGACTACGGTAAGTGCCACGTCTGCGGCGAGCAGATGCAGGAGCAACGAATCAATCAGGACTTCTGGCTAAAGGGAAAGCTCGTCGTAATTGAATCCGTTCCCGCCGGCGTCTGTCCTCAGTGCGGAGAGAGAATTGTTAGGGCCGATGTTGGGCGGCAACTGGCGACTCTGATTGCAAACCTTCGACGCGTGCCCAAGCAAAAGACAATCGCCGTCCCCGTGATTCGATACGTGAAGGCTGTAGCGTGAGTTCCTTCTCCCGCGCTTACGCGCTTGTTTGCTATGATCAGATTCATGAGTACCGACACCCAGGAAATCATTGATCGAGCGCTGAGTCTTCCGCCAGCCGACAAAGCCCTGGTCGTTGATAAGCTTCTGTCCAGCCTTGATCAGCCTGACGAAGCGATCGACGCTCTGTGGCAAAGGGAAGTGGAAGATCGCATCAGGGCGTACCGCGAGGGGACTCTGAAATCAGTTTCGCTCGAAGAAGTCCTTGCAAAATACCGCAAATAAATAGATGGAGATTCGCCTTCTCGATGTCGCTCAGCAGTAACTACCACTTGAGTCGTCGATGATTCTTTCGATTTTCAATGTTCGAAAATCTGCGAGGTCGAGCTTGCTGATGAGTTCCGTGATCATGTCCATGCAGATACATTCAGGGTTCGAGCCCTCCGGATGCTCTCTTCGCAATCTGGCAAGATCTTCAATGCGCGCCTTGAGTTCGTCTTTGATCAGACCCTTCTGTGAGAGCTCACGAATGCGTTCGCGACTGTAAAACTCTACGGCCTCGTACTCGCGCATTTCCACGAGTGTTTCCGGCCGGATAAACTGCTCGTGCTCTTCGTGAACTACATAGCGCCTTCTGCGCAAGAAATCGTAAGCGTGGGTGTCGATCTCGTTCATACACACTGCCACCGCCTTTTTTGATTGACTTGATGCTATGGTCGCGGCATCGATCTTTGAGCGTCATGATAGCATTGCCAAACCACGATCCCCATGATAAGTTCGGCGCATGGCAACCACTTCGGAAAGTCTGGCATTCGATCGCGGCGTGCGGCCGGTGTTGGAGATTGTGCTGCCGGAAAAGGCGGATGCGGTTATCGGCTTTCGCGCCGACCCCGAGCTGCAGGCCCGCATCGAAGAACTCGCCCGAAAATCAACTGAAGGCGAACTCACTGAAGACGAGCGGGCTGAGTACGCAGGGTACGTGCGGGCGAACAAGTTCGTTGCCATTCTCAAACGACAAGCGCAGCAGCTGACGAACTCCCAGTCCTAGATGATCGGATCGCAGACCAGAACCCAGATTCGCGAGCGCGCCCAAAACGCTTGCGAGTATTGTCATCTGCATCAGGATGATTCGCCCCTGACCGCTCTTCACATCGAACACATCATTCCGAAGGTTCACGGCGGAACCGATGACCTGGACAACCTCGCCCTTGCCTGCATCGATTGCAATCTGCACAAGGGTACGAACTTGACCGGGGTTGATCCGCAGAAGAATGAAGTGACGGAGCTATTCCATCCGCGGCGCCAAGAGTGGGACGAGCATTTTGAATGGCAAGGAATTCATTTGGCAGGCAAGACAGCCATAGGCAGGACTACGATCCGAGTGCTTAACATGAATTCCGATGACCAGGTAGCGTTGAGGTCTTCCTAATCAAGCCTTTGCGGAACCAGGGAGAGCGATAGAAATGCCGGCATAGCTGCGCCTAAATAACCACTCAACGAATCCTCACCAATCCCTGCACTGACCGGATCACCTTCTCTAGGTCGTAGCTCACGCCGTCTTTGAAAACGATCTCGACCTTCTCGATTCCCTCCTCCCGACAAGAGTAATCCACCAACAAGTGTTAGAATCAGAAGTTTGCCCACAGTCGCAAAAATCTAACGGTGCGCTCTGTGGCTTGATTATCATGACTGAACAAAGAAAAGACATTCGAAATATTGCGATTATTGCCCACGTCGATCACGGCAAAACGACCCTGGTAGACGCGATGCTGCGCCAATCCGGGACCTTCCGCGAGAACGAACAGGTTCGCGATCGCGTGATGGACTCGATGGATCTCGAGCGCGAGCGCGGCATTACGATCATGGCCAAAAACACCTCGGTACATTATCGCGGTGTGAAAATCAACATCGTCGACACGCCCGGTCACGCTGACTTTGGCGGCGAGGTCGAACGCGTGCTGAAGATGGTGGACGGCGTAATGCTGCTGGTCGATGCGGCCGAGGGCTGCCTGCCGCAGACGCGTTTCGTCCTGCGCAAGGCCCTGGAAGCTCGCCTGCCGGCCATTGCCGTAGTCAACAAAATTGACCGTCACGACGCCCGCCCCGAAGAGGTCGTGAATGAAATTTACGAACTCTTTCTGGATCTTGATGCGAGGGACGATCAGATCGAGTTCCCGATTCTCTATGCCGTCTCCCGAGAGGGCACGGCGAAGAAGCTACTGACGGAAGAGTCTCTTGACTTGCAGCCGTTGTTCGATCAGATCGTGGAAACGATACCTGCGCCTCGTCAGATCCGGCAGGACAGTCTGCAATTGCTGGTCGCGAATTTGGATTACAGCGATTATGTGGGACGCCTGGCGATAGGGCGTATTTATTCGGGCGAGATCGCGGTTGGCGACCAGGTAGCGATTGCCAAGCGTGACGGGACAATCCAAAAGACGAAAATCTCGCAGCTTTACATCTTCGAAGGATTGAAGCGCGAGCCCGCGGAGCGCGCGCAGTTCGGCGAGATCGTGGCGCTGGCGGGAATGGACGAAATCGAGATTGGCGAGACCATCACCAGCATCGAGAATCCACAGCCGCTGCCGTTGATCGCGGTAGACGAGCCCACGATTGCGATGATCTTTGGCGTCAACAACTCTCCCTTCTCGGGAAAGGACGGAAAGTACGTCACCTCGAGACAGTTGAAGGAGCGTCTGGAAAAGGAAGTTCTCGGTAACGTGGCTATCAGGGTAGAACCGACCGAGTCGCCGGACCAGTTCAAGGTGTCGGGACGCGGTGAACTGCAACTGGCCATCCTGATCGAAATGATGCGCCGCGAAGGTTACGAGCTACAGGTTTCCAAGCCTGAGGTAATCACCCGGCACTCTGACGGGAAAACGCTTGAACCGATCGAGTTGGTAGTGATCGATTGCCCGGACGACTTCATCGGCGTCGTTACCGAAGCCATGGGCCGGCGCAAAGGTCACATGCACAAAATGGTGAACCATGGGAGTGGCCGCGTGCGAATGGAGTTTGAGATTCCTTCGCGAGGGTTGATCGGCTTTCGCAACGAGTTCCTGACCGAAACAAAAGGCACGGGTCTGCTGAACACCATGTTCCTGCGGTGGGGCGACTGGCAGGGCGCAATGCGTGGGCGCTCGACCGGTTCACTGATTGCCGATCGGACTGGAGAAACGACGACGTACGCGCTCTATAACATTCAGGAACGCGGGACGCTCTTTGCGGGGCCGGGAACCAAGGTCTACGAGGGAATGGTCATCGGCGAAAACGCGCGGGCTGTCGATCTCGACGTGAATGCGATCAAGGAAAAGAAGCTTACGAACATGCGCGCCGCTTCGGCGGACGAAGCCTTGCGGCTGGTGCCGGTCAAAGACCTTTCATTGGAGCAGGCGCTCGAGTTCATCTCCAACGACGAGCTGGTAGAAGTGACGCCCAAGAGTATTCGCCTGCGCAAGCGGGTCTTACGCGAGAACGAGCGACCGAAAAAGAAAGAGGTGTGAAACTAGCGAGCAGGGAGGGCCGTCATCTTCCCGCAAAGACCATCACCTTCCGGTCGGCGACGCATAGCCCGAGGCGGCGTTTGAATTTCCTGGCCCTGACCACTAACCAAACTCCAGCATTAGATCGATGGTTTGACTTTAGAGGAGCCGTCGGCTTATCATCCGCTCCCATTGACTTCAAACAACTGCCGCCACACGGTTTATGCGGCGTAACAGCGAAAGGGACTAAATCATGTCAAGCAAATCCACCGCAAAGGCTACCAAACCCAGGGGCATCTCACTGCACATCGGCCTGAACGCCGTCAACCCCGCCGCGTACGAGGGCTGGGACGGCCCGCTCGCGGCCTGCGAGTTCGACGCCGCTGACATGGCGGCCATCGCCAAATCCCAGGGCATGAAACCCACCGTGCTGCTGACGAAGAAAGGCACGCGTGCCAACATGCTCGCCAGCATGCGCGGAGCAGCCAAGACGCTGAAGGCAGGAGACCTGTTCTTCCTAACCTACTCCGGCCACGGCGGCCAGGTGCGTGACATCGACAACGAAGAAGCCGACCGCAAAGACGAGACCTGGTGCCTATATGACGCCCAGCTGATCGACGACGAGCTTTACTTCGAGCTGAGTCGATTTGCGGCCGGCGTACGCGTCCTGGTGCTTTCCGATAGCTGCCACAGCGGCACCGTCACGCGCGCCGTGCCGCCTCCCCCGCCACCGGGCCAGCGCAGCAAGGCGATGCCCGACGGCGTTGCGATCCGGGTTTATGAAGCTCACAAGGCCTTCTACGACAAGCTGCAGCGCAACGTCGTCAAGGCTGCGGGCGGGCGCGTGGTCGATCCCGATGCCGCTCTGTCACAAGTCGGCGCGGTCGGGCAACCGGCGAGCGTGGTGGGCAAGTTCAAGCCGGCGGTTGTGCTGATCTCGGGCTGCCAGGACAACCAGACCTCAATGGATGGTGACCACAACGGCGCGTTCACCGAACAGGTGCTGAAGGTTTGGAACCACGGTGGGTTCAAGGGAACGTATGGCAGCTTCCATGCCCGCATCAGGGCCGGATTGCCACCGAGCCAGTCGCCGAACCTGTTCGCGCTCGGCAAGGCGGGGCCGTTCCTGGCGCAGCAACCGTTCAGAGTCTGACAGAAACAGAGCAGCCGATGAGGTGGCTCCATTCGGTCACATACTGGGTCGCGTTGAATCTCCGACGGCGCGAATCGACTCCCGCGCACGTTGAAGCGGGAAGTCTCTGTTGAGCGCGCGCTCCTACTCTACTTCGCGCGGGTGTGACGAATTTCCAACGATTAGCGGCTGCGGAGAGTTCGTACTTTTTTGATTCGTCGAAGCTTTGACCCTTCGCGATAGAGACGCACCGCCCTTTCCGCCGACGCTTAACCGAACTGTTTCGCACACCCGCGAGCTGCCCTGACTCGCTAACGAATACTCAGTTGTAGTCAGCCAAGACGACTCTACTATAACGCTTTCGCAGAGCCAGTTGAGATTCCTTAATCGAACGGCGTCTTTCTGGTTGTTCCACGACGCTTCTTTCGCGTTGGAGACGATTGATTTTTTCGTTTCTGGGTCTTGAGTTTAACTCTCATAGCAATCTCCTTCGGCGTGATAGCGAAAGATGCTTAACAGATGCTAAACCTATTTCATTTTCTCAGTATGAGCTCGGAGAACAACTACTTTGCCCTTGGCTACACCAAAGTTGGCTGCACCAAAGTCGAGCCAAGCGTATTTGTACCAAGTAACCTCGACTTCTGTCATTGAACTGAGCCAGTCTATCTTTTCCTTCTCAGTTGCATCCTCTTTGCCAAGTATGGTTTGAATTTCTTGTATAGCAGGGGTTTTTTCGACATACAGAGTTATTGTGGCTTGCGGGCATTTCTCCGCAAAAGTCTTTACAACATCTCGCAAGTTATCAGCGATATCCTTCTCAAGGACCTTATCTAATTCTTTTGCTACTCCGAAAAAGCAACCAGCGTTCTTTGAATTAGGGGATAGTGAACCGTCAGAGTTCATTAGGTTTGGACCGGACATTCCTCCTGAACGGCCAACTAGTCGCAGTGCGTCCTTTTCCTTCGCACTCGGAGAGGAAGAGTCACCCGACGTGGAAGAGGAAATATTTTTTTCGGTCGTTCCTTTGCACGAAGGAATCAGCATCACCACAACTATTATGGCCATCATCAACAGCGTTCGGTTCATTGGAATTCTCCTGTTCTTTCGAGACCTGACGCAGAAACAAATCCGCCGCGGTTGCTTCGCCAGCGTCGCCCGGTTGATCGAAACCATTGAAGCATACATCGCGCGCCACAACACCAACCCCAAGCCCTTCGTCTGGACGGCCAAAGCTTCCGACATCTTGGAGAAGGTAAAGCGCGCTCGCGCCGTCGCAAATCAGTCATGATCCGCTTCACGCCCTACCCTAGCGGCGTATTATTTCGCTTCTACGATGAAGTCACCAAGGTTCATTTGGCGGGGCTCGCCGTCAATCTTGAACAACAGGGGAGATTTGTCCCTGCTGAGAACCACTGTCAATACTTCACTTCTACCGAATAGCTCAGAAAGAGTTAGCTCAAACTTGATTGCGTAGTTCTGTTCCTTTTTTGGGAAGCTTCGATCTACAGAGATCGCAAATTCCCCGTTGCCGTCTGATTCTCCGACGGGATTCACGAGGCTGCCCTGGTTATCGTAAGTAAACGAAAAGGATAGTGCTTTACCGCGCTTTGCTGCTGCTTGTAAGGTCAGCTTTGCTCCGCCGATCGGGGATCCGTCACTTTTGTGGAGCGTTCCAATGATGATGAATCTATCGGCTTCAACCGCGTTCAAGTTTACCGAAACCAGATCACCTAGATTGATTTCTTTAGACGTACAATCGATTTTGAATACAACGCGCTTCCCGTTGCTGCTAACGCTATTAAGCTGAACTCCCCAGACAATGGTGAATTCTGTCTCTCGCATTGAATTTGGATCTACCCACCTGCAATCGCGCTCGGTTGTGAATCGTCCTGTTTTGTCAGACTTGTTCCCGTTCCGAAGTCGGTCGTCCTCTGATGGAGCGATCATGTAGCCCTTTCCAGTGGCAACCAAATAGACGGGGACGCCAACTACGGGCGCGCCATTACTCTTCACCAATCTGCCGGTCACGTTTACTTTCTCAACTTGCCGTGAACAAGACAATGCAACTATCAACAGGGCCACCGCCACGCAAATACGCTTCATCCGTTAGACTCCTTTCGGTTTTGGATATTCTCGGCAAACGAAACTGCCATCGGACACTTACTGGCCTGGACGCTCTGTGACCTTAACAAACTGATCGACCGGGATTTTCACTGGTCCAGTCTTGGTAGTGATCAAGACGTTGAGATCGAAGCATTCAGTTATTTCGCGATGCGTTTGTACTCGACGGACGGATTGGTAATCGAATAGAGGCTATTCTGAACATCAGGCTTTTTCAGAGTAAGAATATCCCCCTCGATCTTGAACTCATATTCGGTTGTTTGTTCTTCCCATTGCCCGCCCGCGGCAGGCATTCTGGCCGTGAGGTAAAGCAAGTTCTTTTCGATTCGATAGGGGCCGAGCAGTTGTCGGATCTCTCCTGAACCTGAATACTCATATTTCCCGTCAGCGCGGAATTCGTATTGTTGCTGTAGCTTCTTGTTCTCCCACTTTCCAAGAATCTGCTTGCTTTGATTTGAGCAGCTCATTGCCACAAGAGCCGCCAGGATTAGAACTGCTATTCTTGAACTCACGTTTTGCTCCCTTGGTTACTTATTAGAAAACCAACTCGCAAGGTTGTTACTTGGCGTAAATCTCGAAAGCCTCTCGAACTGCCCCGACTGTCTGGGACCCGCTCTTTCATTTTCCTCATCAGTCATGGCATCTCGCTTCGCACGCTAGTGTACTGACTCTAAAGTTCGCTGACAAAATCGGTGTATGCCACCGGGGCACTAGCCCGACCGTCAGGGAGGGCTCATGTGTTATTGGCGGGTAAACTGAGCCCTCCCTGACGGTCGGGCTAGTGCCCTGGTGATTGATCAATTAAGCGAACTTCTGAGACAGCACGCTAGCCCATCTTATGAGTTCGACTGAGAAACGAGGGTTCCTTTATCGGGCCGCGATAACGACGCTCACGACGCGCTTGCTCCACCATGGAAGAATACGCGGCCCCAGCGCTGAGGGTGAATAAGCGAACGTTGCATTGTGAACAAGGCTTGTAATTACCATCGGGCCCAAATTCGAGGTGGTCGTCGCACAGGAATTGGCCGCACTTTGGACACTGCGCCGCCACCGTCTTTGCGAAGACAATTGATTCAAAATCGTAGTGCCAATCTGCGCCGACCTCTTTTCGGCAATCGCTGCAAAACGCGGCAGCCGGTTTAGTGCTGGCTTTGGCGTCGGCCTTTTGAACGTATTGCTCCACAGCTTTTTGCCAGCAAGATCTTGCGAGGTCGCTTCTCGGCTGAATAACACTAATGTAGTAATCGGGATTCGTCTCAATCGCAAAGCGGAATTCCTTAAGCGCCTCGGACTGGTTACCGCTCTCGGCCGCCGCAATAGCCCTGTCCCAATGATTCGCTGCCTGCGTTTCTTTTTGGAAAACAGGCGTTGACCTTGGGTTAGTTTCCGACCGATTCGAACTGTCAGATTTTGACCGGGCCACCAACGTGGCATTACCCGCCTCGGTTAGGCTCATTATTGAGACGGGCTTTACCTCAACTTCACGACGTGAGGCGAAGAACATCACCAGAGCACCGACTCCGGCAGCTACCGAGGCAAGAAAGACTAAGTTCCTCATTGACTCAATCTCGCTGGGCGCCGTGAACTTGCTTGAGCCAATCACCACCACTTCGCCGGGGCGGATTATCGATGCTTCCTTCTGAGCCTGGCCGTATCGAATGTGTTCTATGCCGCTCCCGGCTAAGAGCGCGAGCGCCAGGAAAAAAAGAACTATTGCCGTCACTCTCTTGAGATTCATGTCTTCCTTCCTAGTTTCTCGCTGGTCTTACTTGGGACTCTCGCTCGCCATCGAGCCGGAGCCGACTGCATGTAGGTTATCGTTAGTGATGTCTTCGCATCAAACTTTCCGTCAATCTCGTGCATTAGATCGAAGTCATAGTCGTACAAACTGAGTTTCGTGTTTGAAACAAGCAGAAAGCGTTTCGCGTCGGGCTGAGGAATAACTTTCTTGCCGGGTGGCAGATCCTTCAGCTTCTCAAACGGCGTCGGCCGATAGACTCCAATGTTGCCAGCACGATGATGTTTCTCTTGCTTCTCATCTTGTCGCCCCCTCTTTGGATGGCTCTTGGCCAATCTACTTGTGAACTCGTATTGTTCCGAACTGCACGTCACTCGTCGGCGCGTCGCCGGCGACGATTATTTTGCTCCAGCTTTTTCCAGCAACTGCTTTACTTCGGCATACTGACCAATGATCGGCCTGTTGTTCGAATTCACAGGAAACTTGTGTGGCCCTTTCACATCCAAGGCAACACCTGGCATCCCAGTCTTGAGGCCGGTGAGGGCGGTTCGTCCGCTATTGTCTTTTACGTTTACGTCTGCGCCGGCGGTGATCAACTCTTGCACCGTACTTGAATCACCATTCCACGTAGCAAACATCAAGGCTGTCTCACCGCTCTCACTCAAGAACTCCTGAGTAGACAATGAATTCCCAATTAACGCTGCGGCAACTGAAGCTGACCTATTATTATTTCGCCTTAGATTTAGGTCCGCCCCTTTCGCGACCAACGCTTTCACGATCGGCGTATAACCGATCCTCGCTGCAAACATCAACGCAGTTTCACCGCTTTCATCTGTCGCGTTGGGGTTCGCGCTCGCAGCCAGCAGAGCATTTACTATCTCCAGGTGCCCTCGTTGGGCGGCTCCTATCAGCGCGGTAAAACCGATCCGGGCCTTGTCTATTGTTTTCCCGTCTATGCTGTTTGCAACAAAGCTGGTCACAACCTTTCTAAACCAGTCTTCCTTTCGATAGTCTTTTTCACTGAGGAGGGCTACCAGGCCGGAATCGCTCGTGACATTCACGTCGGCCTTGGCGGCCAACAAGGCCTGGACGGTTTTGGTGCGCCCATTCCACGACGCCCACATCAACGCCGTCCAACCTTTTACTTTGAGGTTCACGTCCGCTCCTTTGGCAATTAGAGATTGAACGACGTCAGTCTGTCCTTTCTCAGCCGCGCGCACCAAGTCCTCACCTTGAGCGCTTGCGTAAGTACTGAAGGGGATGAGTATGGTGAACACCAAGCCGAGCGTTCTCTTAAGCCACATAGCTGTCCTCCTGTTCAATCGAGCGGCCGTCTCATCATGATTTGACTTGCCGGTTTTTCCTTCTGGGCCGGTTCATGGGCACGCGCTAGGCATCAGCGCGTTTCGTAAAGTAGATAGAAAAGAAAAGAGCGCAGATCAAGACCACCCTTACTGCAAATGCGATATAGATAGTTTTAGATCTCATTTTGTTAATGAGCACTTAGAACTTACTGATTAATGTGCAGTTGTATTGCGCGTGTGCCGCCCCCATGGTTCTCATCCAGTCGTTTTTCAGCCTCCTTATCTTTTACGGCAACCCATCCGTTTGCTTCGCGTTTCAGCACACTTCCTTTCTTTAGAACTACGCCTGACTTTTGTAATGAGAGGTCGTTGTAAAGCTTTACAAATGTATCGTTCAATGATGAAGCGATCCTTGCATCAGAGCCGTCACCATTAGACTCAATGGAAATTTCTGCGTCGGACAATGCCGAAATCTCGCAATTGTTTTTTCCGCTTTTGTAACGTCCCCTGACGGCAAAGCCGCCCTGTGTCGCATTCATTTTTGCCGAGCGTTGTGGTGGGGCGTGACCTTCGGACAACATAGAGATAAAGCTTGAAAGCGATTTGCTCAATTCACGTCCGCTTACTTCTCTAACAACCTGGTCTAATTCTTCCGCGACTGCTCCTTCAACAATAGAATCTTTGTTGCCAGGAGTAGCTGCCGTTGTTGAATCGGCAGCAGAATTTGTTTTCGTGTTTACATTCTGACTATTACTGCTGGATTGCTTTGTGCTTGTCGTTTCTTTCGAGCAACTCAAAAGAAGACCCAAACTCAAAACAATCAAAGCGCGTGTTAATAAGTTTAATCTGTGACTGAACATCGTTTTGAATTCTCCTCAAAGAGTTTTATTTTCGGCTTGAGCGCCAAAGGCGGCTGTCAGCTTTATCGGCTTGCGAGACGGGCTCGCGGAGTTGGTCGCGGTACCCGAGACACTCACTTCTCCTTGCGGTAGGCCTCAATCCGCTTCTTCACCAATGGAAGAGCCCGGTCAAAAAGGTCCAGTTTCAACGCCTCGCCCTTGAAGAGGTCGTCGACCGCAACGAGGGAATTCGCCATGAAGAATTGACCGGTGTCGATTTCAAACATCTCCTTCCACCGAGTGACAGCCGCCTTTGACAGAGCATTGAGCAGCGCAATTGTGCGCCGCGGGTGATTAAGCTTCCAATTGGAGCCGATCCAGAAGGCGTCCTGAAACGCAATCGCCAAAACGAGCAGACCGCGCTGCTTGGCGGGTTCGAGCTTCGTCAGAGCCGCGTGCCAATCGTTGAGAGTCTGGCGTTCAATCGCTTTGATGCGCGCTTCGTATTTCTTCAGAACGCCGGCGGCAAATCGATTCCGCATCCGATTGGCCAGCCAGCTATAAAGGGTAATCCCGATACTACCCTCGTCGGGAAACTTTTCCCCGGTAAAGGCCGAGACGTAAGTAACCACTTCGGCTGACGTGCTGAGGATTTGGCCATTCTCGGCTGCTGAAAAGTGATTCATGCCATATACCATGCCCTTGAGGGCCATTTTGTCGTCAATCTCGAGTTGGTCGTCGAACGCGGCGATCATAGCGTCGGCGACCTTCTGGGGAGTAATCCTCTGCTGCCCATTCGCTGTGACTCCTATCAATAACGCGAATGATACAAACATGTATCTTGTGATTCGTACCATGGTTATCCTCTCCAAGTGTCGTGTGGTTAGGCGCATGTCGCACGCCGTCTAACGATTAAGATTGCGATCTAACTGATTGCGTGTTTTCCATTTGGTAATGACGAGATTCCGAAAGTGTTCCCATAAATCACGTCTGAGAAAGGCAGTCTTTCATTTACCAAGCAGGCGCCGCCAAAAACCTTTAGCGCTGCCGGCTGGTGATGGTCTGCCATCGCTGTTTTCCGCTGCCAGAGCCGTGCGCAGGCCTTTGATTGACGGCTTGTCGCTTTCAAGAAACGCGTGAGTCAGGAAGGAGTTCTCGGATACCCTGGCAACACAGAACAAGACGCCGATCGTTCTGTCGAAGGTTTCAAGCATGAGAACGCCATTCGCAGCAGCGCCAGAGCTAAGTTCGCACGTTACCGAGAAATCCTTGCGATCAGAAGCGCTCACAACTCCCATCAGGCTTTCGAATATTGCGCCGCTGGGCCGTTCGACCACTTTCACGTCGCGTTTCGTCAGGCGACCTGCTTCCTTGAAGAAGGCCTTCGCTTCGCCGCGAGACAGAATGGGGATGGTGCGGCACATCTGTTCCAATTCTTGAACAGCCTGATAGTCCCAGCGTTGAAAATGCTTCTCGATCACTTTGATGGCCTCAACTATGTCTTAGTGAAACGCCCAATCACCTAAAGAGGAAATGGCCGACTTCCAGTTTCATCCGCCAGCATGCACAGATGATCCGCGCGTAAGAGAAAAGATTCGTGTCCCGCAAGCAAGCACCTTACTTTGTTGACGTCCAAACATACTTCCCTGTCTTGTCGATGTAGCCCCATTTGTCACCGACCCATACGAGAGCCAGCCCTCCGGAAAATCCATAGGCACGGTCCCACTGTGGCGTGATGAGCATCTGGCCAGTCTTGTCGATGTAACCCCATTTGCCACCGATCTCAACAGCGGCCAGCCCTTCGGAGAAACTAAAGACAAGGGAGTATTGTTGCGGGATAACCATCTTGCCGGTCTTGTCGATGTAGCCCCATTTGTCGCCGGTCTTAACGGCAGCCAGCCCTTCGGAGAATTCATCCGCAAAGGAGTACTGTTGCGGGATGGTCATCTGGCCGGTCTTGTCGATGTAACCAAATCTGTCGCCGAACTTCTGAACGGCAGCCAGTCCTTCGGAGAATCGGAAGGCAAGGTGGTACCACTCTGGCGAGATGACCATCGTGCCGGTCTTGTCAATGTAGCCCCATTTGTAGCCCCCCAATCTGTCGCCGACCAGTACGGCAGCCAGCCCTTCGGAGAATCCAAGGACAATGGCGTACCGTGGCGGGATGACCATCTTGCCAGTCTTGTCGATGTAGCCAAATCCTCCGCCGTAACCCTTCCGAACTGCAGCCAGCCCTTCGGAGAATCCAAAGGCAAAATCGTACTCAACCACGAACTGTGGCGGGATGACCGTTTTGCCAGTCTTGTCGATGTAGCCCCGATAGCGGGGCGTTCCGAGAATCTTCTTGACGCGGCTGTCAACGGCGGCCAGCCCTTCGGTAAATTGATAGGCTTCCTCGTACTGTGGTGGGATGACCATCTTGCCGGTGTTGTCGATGTAGCCCCATTTGTCGCCGACCAGTACGGCAGCCAGTCCTTCGGAGAATTTATCGGAGAAGGAGTATTGTGGCGGGATGACCATCTGGCCGGTCCTGTTGATGTAACCTCTCTTTCCATTCTCTACGACAAGAAACAGAGAGCCGGTCTCGTTTGCGAGAGACTGTGGGCCAGCGGCCTGGCTAGGCTGCACGGCCTGCGGGAGCCCCGCCGAATCATTTGCGGCAAGCGACTCGGCGAGCGGCCCAGCAGCGGTTCGTTCGTCAGCGGCCCAAAGGGTCCAACAAAAATATGCTGTAAGGAGCAACAGCAGAGAGAATGTGGCAAACCGCGGTCGCGAGTTCATCTGGACCTCCTGTCACCGTAAAAAGTACTTTCGTGCATCGGGATGGGATCTAGGATTCGTACGACGCAAGCAAATCCTTTACTTTGTTGGCCTCCAAACATACTTTCCTGTCTTGTCAATGTAGCCCCATTTTCTGTCGCCGACCGTTACGAAAGCCAGCCCATCGGAGAATGCAGGGGAAAAGTAGTTGTAGTACTGTGGCGGGATGACCATCTTGCCGGTCTTGTCGATGAAGCCCCATTTGTCGCTCATCGGAAGCTGAACGGCAGCCAGCCCTTCGGAGAATCCACCGGCAACCTCGTACTGAGGGGGGATGACCAGCTGGCCGATCTTGTCGATGTAGCCCCATTTGTCGCTCATCGGACCCTGAACGGCAGCCAGCCCTTCGGAGAATGTATTAGCATCGGAGTACTGAAGGGGAATAACCATCTGGCCGGTCTTGTCGATGTAGCCCCATTTTCCAGGCCGCACTGGTTCGACGGCAGCCAGTCCTCCGGAGAATCCAAAGGCATCGGTGTACTGTGGCGGGATGATCATCTGGCCGGTCTTGTCGATGTAGCCATATTTTCCGCCGAGTCGTGCGAGAGCCAGCCCTTCTGAGAACATAGAGAAAACAATGGGTTTGGCTTTGTCATACTGTGGGGAAATAACCATCCGGCCGGTCTTGTCGATGTAACCATATTTTCCGCCGGTCTTAACGATAGCCAGCCCTTCGGAGAAAAAATAGGCTTCGGAGTACTGCGAGGGGATGACCATCTGGCCAGCCTTGTTGATGAAGCCCCATTTTCCGCCGGTCTTAACGGCAGCCAGCCCTTCGGAGAATGAAAAAATATCGTCGGAGTATTGTGGCGAGATGACCATCTGCCCGGTCTTGTCGATGTAGCCCCATTTTCCGCCCGTATTTACGAGAGCCAGCCCTTCTGAGAATCCACGGGCAGCCTCGTACTGCAGGGGAATGACCATCTTGCCAGTCCTATCGATGTAGCCGACCTTTCCATCGATTGTGACACGAAACAGCGGGCCGGTCTCGTTCGCGGGAGACTGTGGGCCTGCGCCCTGGCCGGGCTGCGCGGCCTGCGGAAGCCCAGCTGAGTTTTGTGTAGCAAGCGACTCGGCGAGCGACCCAGCAGCGGTTCGTTCGTCAATGGCCCAACCGGTCCAACAAAGAAAACATGCTGAAAGCAGCAAGAGCAGAGAGAATGTGATGGTAATTTTTCTTCGTGTGTTCGACATTAGTTAACGCTCCTGGTCGTTATCTTTTCGTAAGTTCTGAAAACCCAGCCGCTACCGTGTAACGCTTTGGGGGGCGAAAGATTGGCTTCCCCTTTTTAGTTATGACGAGTCTCAGGTTTTGTTCCTGAGGCCTATTGTTCCGCCTCACAGGCTGGTTTCGCTTTCAAGTAGCGACAAAACGCCGCGATGGCCGCGGCGATCTATTTTCGGCTCGGTCGATATGACTCGGCCAGAACAGGGAGTTCGACGATGTTTTGATTCTTGTCGAAGAAGCAAAGCGTATCCGGCTTTACCGTAATGTAATGACCGGGAATTAGCGGCATGTCCTTTCCGTATGCCATTCGTTCAATGGAGAACTCCTTTCCGTATGCGCTCTTATCAAACCACACAGCCATGCCCTTTGGTGACAGTGACAATGAGGGTTCGAGGGGAATCCTCGAACCGGCCTTTAAAATAAATTCGCCATTATCCCAGCCAACAGTCACCGTATACTTGGGAACATTCCCCCGTGCCCGCCTATCTTCCAGTTCTGAGGCAAGACAAAGGTGATGGCGATAGATCCATCCCTTACCTTTGTCGGCAGTCGAAATGCTCACCAGCTTGTCTTGCACTGCGAGGACCTCTACCTGCGTACCAGCCTTGAGGGTGCCGGATTCTTCTTTTCCCTCGGCTTCTTTGAAAAAGGGTGCTTGATCGACACCCACAACCACTTCTTCAGGCGGTGCGCTGCAAGCGCCCAGGAATAAAGTGACCAGAACCAGGGCAAACAATCGGGCAAATATAGGCCGGGTCATATCTTTCGGCTCCTTCGTTCTCGTCCAGGCGAGTGCCTGAACTTCTTGCGCTGATTTTTCAATGCCCTTCTCGTGATTTGCAGGGCGTCAGGACTAACCACGTCTGACGGCGTGTATTCATTCCATAACTTCCCTTCAAACGTCGTCTTCCGCCGATTAATCTCTTCAGCCAGGGCGTGATAACACGTTCCAGCACCTCACCCTTCTGTTGATACATGACGTAATAGAGGACAAACGGAGCAACGACAACGGGCGACGCCTGCTGCCACTGGGGGCCGAACTCCGAGTGCGTACCGGTCGGCTCGGGCTCAACGGTACATTCGGCGGCCGTGGCCATCCAGGCTACGGCTTCAGTTGATCGCGATGGGGACTCGCCTCCCGTCCGCGCCGATAGCTAACTCAACGAAGCAACAAGGTCAGAATCGCAAAAACTATCGAATGATTCCGCGGTAGAGGCGCCGGTACGACTCCTGCAATCTCGGCGCGCGAAGGCTATCACAGGCAAGCCAAACGGTCTAGCATTGTACGAGCTTGTGTACGAGTTTGAGCGAGCAAGTGGCTCATTCAGGCAAAGAGAAAAGGCCGCCGGGGCTACTTCCAGCGACCTTCGTCCTATCTGGCTCCGCAGGTAGGACTCGAACCTACAACCCTTCGGTTAACAGCCGAATGCTCTGCCATTGAGCTACTGCGGAATAATTGCGGCTGCACAGCACTCGATATCACGCTGAGCAGGAACGATTTTTATAACAAAAGGGATCCTAGCCGGTCAAGACGAGAGCTGTCGAGAGTTTGATCGTTACGGATCCTGATGCATCTCATTAGCACCTCACTTCAGTGAGGTGTTAGCTAAGTACCCTTTTTAGTCTCGACAACCGTTTCTAACGGTTTCCGCCACAAGCCGTTGAAACGGCTGAGAAGCTTACGGGTGACTCTCGGCTCGCCTCGCTGAAGCGAGATGCTAATGGTAGGCTGCTATTTAAGAGCTGAACCGCTCCAGGGTCTTTACTTTTACCTTTTTCCTTTCTACTTTTGCCTTGATGCCTTCCTTGATGCCACTCCACCAATGGAAACTCGCGCGTCGTTCGTTGCCCTACGGCGAACGAACGCTGGTGATGGGAGTCCTCAACGTCACACCCGACAGTTTTAGCGATGGCGGACAATTCGATTCGCTCGATCGCGCCTTCGCTCACGCCGAGCAAATGATTGCCGAAGGCGCGGACATTATCGACATTGGTGGAGAATCAACGCGGCCCGGCTCTGCGTTCGTTTCTGAAGAAGAAGAACTGCGACGCGTGATTCCCGTCATTGAAAGGTTGGCAACACGAACATCTGTTCCCATCTCGATTGACACCACGAAGCCTTCGGTCGCCCGCGCGGCGCTCGCCGCCGGCGCCGAGATTGTTAACGACATCTCAGCCCTGCGATTCGATCCTCTGATTGCCGACGAAACAGCGAGGGCAGGCGCCGGACTGGTGCTGATGCATTCGCGAGGAACTCCGAAAACGATGCAGCAGTTGCCACCCGTCGAAGACATCGTGAGCGAAGTCATCGACGGCTTGCGCGGCAGCATTGCCGTTGCTGAACAACACGGAGTTGCGCCGGAGAGTATCGCGATCGATCCGGGGATCGGCTTTGGCAAAACCGCGGAACAGAATGTTGAGTTGATTGCGAAGCTCGATCAACTCGCACATGAGTTCCCTGACCTTCCCTTACTGATTGGAACGTCGCGCAAATCATTTATCGGAAAACTGCTGGACGGCGCGCCCGCCGACGAGCGCCTCTATGGAACAATCGCAAGCATCGCGGCCTCAGTGCTGAAGGGCGCCCACATCGTGCGGGTTCATGATGTGAAGGCGGCGGTCGAAGCTATCAAAGTTGCTGACGCGGTTAAGAGGACGTCTGGGTTGAAGATGGCTTAGCACTCAACCGCGACCGCTTCCCTACCAAACGCTAGAACGAGCCTTCGTCGGCCGACGGCCCGTAGATCGCCGGCACGGGCACGTCGAGCAGACGCAGATAGACACCAAGCTGAGCGCGATGATGAATCAAGTGGCTGATCACAAAGCCGCGCATGACTGCGGCGCGCGGCAGGGTCATGATCTTGTTTCCACCCTTTAAGAGCGACCACGATCCCATCCACACTTCGTCGCCGGCGGCGGCCAAAGCCTCGCGCGCGGCGGCCACGTTCTTGTCAAACGCTTCGAGCACGTCGGCGCGAGACTTTGCTTCTTCCATACGAAACGGCGGGGCGCCCGGAGGAGCAATGTCCAATTCATCCTTCTCGAAAGTATGAGTTGTCCAACTCGGAATGTTGGCCAGGTGTGTGGACAACCCTCCGAGTGACATCGACTTCTCGTGCGGCTTCCAGGCAAACTTGTCGTCGGGAACTCTCTCCAAAGTCTTACGCGTGTTCGCCATTTCGTTTTCGAATTCCGGCAGAATCATTTCACTAAACATCTTCAGTTCCTCCGTACTATAGAGACGTTGGTCGACATGGCAGTGTCTTCACTTCGGTTTTTCTCTGCGTAGTCTCCGCGGCCTCTGCGTCTCTGCGGTGAATAGACGCTCAAATACACTCACCGCAGAGACGCAGAGTGCGCAGAGGTGGCGCGGAGAACTGCAAATCAAAACACTACCGATAACAACAACGAATTGTCAGGGCGAGTGATTATAAGTATGCTTGCCAATCTTCATCAAGCTGGTTCCGGTTAAACCAAACTCTTCGGTGTGCGCTCGCAAGTTAACAACTTGCGCTACATGATGACTCAAAAATACGACGTCATTGTCATCGGCGGCGGGCACAACGGCCTGGTTAACGCCGCGTATCTCGCCCGTGCGGGGAAAAAAGTGCTCGTGCTCGAGCGCCGGCACGTGCTCGGCGGTGCGTGCGTGACGGAAGAAGTCTTTCCCGGCTTCAAGTATTCGGTTTGCTCGTACGTCGTGTCCCTGCTTCGCCCGGAGATCATTCGCGAACTTGATCTACCGCGCCATGGCCTGGAGATTCTGCCGCTCGACGGCACGTTTACCCCGATGCAGAACGGCGACTATCTCTGGCGCGTCAACGATCATGCGAAGACCCGGCGCGAGATAGCCCGGCATTCAAAACTCGACGCCGAAGCTTACGACGAATACGGCAAAGCAATGATCGATATGGCGCACTTCGTCAAGCCCGTAATGAATATGACGCCGCCCGATCCGGCGTCGCTGAATCCGAAAGGCCTGCTCGATTTGCTCGGCATGGGCAGGCGGTTTCAGAAGCTCTCGGCCGACGACAAGTACAATCAGGTGCAGTTGATGACGATGAGCGCAGTCGATTTTCTCGACCAGTGGTTCGAGACCGACGTGCTCAAGGCGACGATGTCCGCATCGGGAATCATCGGCACGTTTCTGGGTGTGCGCTCGCCGGGTACGGCCTACGTCCTGCTGCATCACTACATGGGCGAGATTGACGGCGCGTTTCGGTCGTGGGGATTGTCGCGCGGTGGGACGGGCGCGATCTCGAATGCGATTGCCGATGCGGCACGGGAGGCCGGCGCTGAGATTCGCACGGAAGCGCCGATCGCGAAAATCATCTTGAAGAACGGCCAGGCCAAAGGCGTGGTGCTGGAAAACGGAGATGAAATCTACGCGGACATAGTTTCTTCCAGCGTCGATCCGCGCCTGACATTCATGAAGATGGTCGGCGAAGAACATTTGCCAACCGACTTTGTCGACGACATCAAGCGTTACAAGTTTCGTGGTTCGTCAGGCAAAGTGAATCTGGCGCTGGACGCCTTGCCGGACTTCAAATGCATGCCCGGCCCCGGACCGCACCTGCGCGGGGCGGTTTCTTTCTCGCCGAGCGTCGAGTACATGGAACGCGCTTATGACGATGCCAAGTACGGCCGTTACTCGCGTCGTCCTTACATTGATATGGTGATACCGAGCCTGACCGATCCTTCAATCGCGCCGCCGGGCAAACACGTGATGTCCTGCTTTGTGCAGTACGCGCCATACAACCTGAAGGAAGGCTCTTGGGACGATAAGCGCGAAGGGTTTGGCGACACAGTCATCGACACGATCGCCGAGCACGCGCCCAACATCAGGGACATTATTCTGCATCGACAGGTCCTGACGCCGCTCGATCTCGAACGCGAGTTTGGTTTGTCGGAAGGCAATATCTTTCAGGGAGAGCTCACGCTCGAACAGCTTTTCTTTTTGCGGCCGGCGCCGGGCTGGGCCCAGTATCGTTCGCCGATCCGCAATCTGTACATGTGCGGCTCAGCTACACATCCGGGCGGCGGCATCATGGGCGCGAGCGGGCGCAATGCGGCGATGGAGATTTTGAAAGACTATTAACCACAGATTCACACGGATAGACACGGATAAGACAGATCTGAAAAAACCTTGCTGCAAATGCGCTTAGTTGTCTTGTTCTAATCCGCGTTTATCCGCGTCCATCTGCGGCTGATCTACTATGCCAACACGCAACGTCATCATCATCGGCGCGGGCCACAACGGGTTGATCACCGCGTTCTATCTCGCGAAAGCGGGATTGAAGCCTGTGGTGCTCGAACGGCGCGAGATCATCGGCGGCGCCTGCGTCACCGAAGAGATTTATCCAGGGTTTCGCTGCTCGACGCTTGCCAACAGTACGGGACCCCTGTTGCCTCAAATCGTTAAAGACATGCAATTGCACGGCGTTGAATTCATCAAGCCGGCCGTTCGTGTGCTGGCGTTGAATTCAAACGGCGAGTCGATCTCTGTCTATGAAGATGCTAAACGCACGGCCGAGTCATTGACCCGCGTATCCGCGAAAGACGCGCAGAGCTATCCGGATTTTGTCTCGACATTCGCGCGCATTGGTCGCGCTCTCTCGCCGCTGCTGCGGATGACGCCGCCTGACATTGATAAGCCTTCGAAGGGAGAGCTTTGGGATCTGGGTAAACTCGGGCTGGCGATTCGCGGCCTCGGTAAGAAGGACGAGTACCGTCTGCTGCGTTATGGCCCGATGGCGGTTGCCGATCTTGCGGCTGAATGGTTTGAAACAGAATTGCTGCGAGCGACGGTCGCGGCGCGTGGCGTCTTTGGCGCATTTGCCGGGCCCTGGTCGGCGGGAACAAGCGCGGCGTTATTGCTGCAAGCCGCAACGGACGGCCAAGCCTTTGCGCCCACCACATTCGTCAAAGGCGGGATGGGCGCTTTGTCACGAGCGTTAGCCCAGGCAGCAACCGACACCGGCGCGCAAATTCGCACGAATGCCGAGGTTGTTAGTGTTAGAGTCAAAGATGGCAAAGCCACCGGAGTGGTACTCAGAAGTGGTGAAGAGATCGAAGCCCGCGCCGTCATCTCAAATGCTGACCCGCGAACTACTTTCCTGAAGCTCGTCGACAGTTCGGAATTTGATCCGAGTTTTCAGATTAAGGTCCGTAACTACCGCGCGCACGGCACGGTAGCGAAAGTGAATCTTGCGCTATCAGCTCTGCCAAACTTCCACGCTCTTTCTGACGGAGATGCGGTTGAAAAACTTTCCGGCCGCATTCATGTCGGATCAGACATCGACTATCTCGAGCGCGCCTTTGACGCCGCGAAGTATGGCGACTTCTCACCTCAACCATACCTGGACATCTGCGTTCCTTCGCTCACCGATCAGACGCTGGCGCCGGCGGGCGCACACGTGATGTCGATTCATGCGCAGTTTGCACCGTATCAATTGAAAGAAGGAGACTGGAATTCGCGACGGGAAGAACTAGGCGACACGGTCGTGAACGTGCTTTCGGATTACGCGCCGAACCTTAAAGAGTTGATCCTGGCGCGAAAGGTCATCACGCCGCTCGATCTCGAACAGACTTACGGCCTGGGCGGTGGTCACATCCATCACGGCGAAATGTCCCTGGATCAACTCTTCGCGTTTCGGCCGTTTATCGGCTGGGCGCGGAACCGCACTCCGATCAGTGATCTGTACTTGTGCGGAGCGGGAACGCATCCCGGCGGTGGCGTGACGGGAGCACCCGGAGCGAATGCCGCGAGAGAGATCGTCAAGGATCTGAAGCGTTAAGGGGCGGGCCAGGCGTCTCTAACCAGAAACCTATTACTTCTTCTCTTTGGAAGCATCTGATCATTCTGCCGGTCTTCGGAACGTCCCCACGATCGCTCCGATCACGGCTAGCGCTAAGCCAATCCCGATCGAGCCGAATGCGATGATCGTCTGTTTACCTTCAGCAAAGCCGGCGCTGAACTGATTACGGAGTTCGGCCAGGCCCGCGTTGTGCGGAAGGACCAACAGTCCCACCGCGATCAAAAATGAACCCAATGCCAGCAGGGCCAGCCATCCGGGCGTAACCCCGGGGCGCCCCAGCGTCTTCCCGATGGCGCTGCGGGTGTAGCTGTAAGAGAGATAAACCGCCAGCCCGATCATCAGCCATGCGACAAACCGCCACCATGAACTCGGCGGCAGATAGTACATCAGGAAAAGGCACGAGACCGCGCCGAGCATGGGCAGGAACCACGCCCCGAGCGGCACCTTAAAGGGCCGGTGCCGGTTCGGGTCTTTGTAACGCAGAATGGTGACACCGACACAGACCAGCACGAACGCGAACAGAGTTCCGATGTTCGTGAGGTCGACCATCTCGTCGATACTCATCACCGCGGCAAAGCCGGCGACGATCACGCCAGTCAAAATCGTAGTGACGTGTGGCGTCTTGAATTTCGGGTGCACCCGGGCAAAAACGGGTGGCAGCAAGCCATCGCGCGCCATGGAAAAGAAAATGCGCGGCTGTCCCAATTGAAAGACCAGCAACACTGCCGTGTGAGCTACCACCGATCCAAAAGCCACGATCGCGCTGGCCCAGCGCGCATTCGGCGCAACGTGATTGAGCGCCATAGTCAGGGGCTCTGCCTGCTCGGTGGACAAACGCCGCACGAGTTCGTTATACGGGATCAAACCGGTAAAGACCGCCGCCACGACTACGTAGAACACCGTACAGATGACCAGTGAGGCGATGATGCCGATGGGCAGATCTCTGGCTGGGTTCTTCGTCTCTTCCGCGACGGTGGAAACGGCGTCAAAGCCAATGTACGCAAAAAAGACCACCGCAGCCCCAGCGAGCGTCCCTCCCCAGCCCATCGGCTGAAACGGTTGCCAGTTTTCGGCCATCTTCGACGGCGCCACGAAGTAAAGGGCAATGCTGATGAAAAAGAGCAGCACCAGAATCTTAATGACGACCATGACCGCATTGAATCTGGCGGACTCTTTGATTCCCCACACCAGCACGATCGTGATCAGCATCACGATGCCCAGTGCCAGCAGATTAAAAACTATCGGAATGCCAAAGACGTGCGGAGCGCCGTCGATCAGCCCGGGTATTTTTCTGGCGGTGCGAAAGTCGGTCGAAAGCCATTGCGGAATATCGATCCCGAGGGCATCGTGGACAAAAGTCCGGAAATAGTTGGCCCAGCTAATCGCGACCGCCACGTTCCCGATCGCGTATTCGAGGATCAAGTCCCAACCGATGATCCACGCGACCAGTTCCCCCAAAGTCGCATAAGAATAGGTATAAGCCGAGCCGGAGATCGGCACCATCGCCGCCATTTCAGCGTAACAGAGCGCGGTAAAGGCACAGACTAACGCCGTGATTCCAAACGAAATCATTAACGATGGGCCGGCGCCCGGGCGCGCAGCATCACCCGCGGCCGCGGTACCGACGGTCGCAAAAATGCCGGCGCCGATGATCGCGCCTATGCCCAGCAATGTAATGTTGACTGGGCCCAGCGTGCGCTTCAGCTGGTGGCCTTCCACCTGCGCTGCAGCCAGAATGTCGTCGAGGTTTTTTGTGCGAAAGATTCCCCGAAGCAAGGTGTGCCTCCCGAACTGTGGATTCGATGCCGATCTTGCGATTGGCGGAGTTTAAGGTTTCAAGTTTCAAGTTTCAAGTTTTTTCCCGCGGCCCGGACCCCGTTGTCTTTTTCAGGACAACTCTCAGCAGAGACGCGAGCCGCGAAGATGGAGTCAGTAGCACCTGCGTAAGCGGGCGGGTCAAATACTCAACGCGCAGGTTCACCGAGAGACCCACCTGCTGACGCAGGTGGTACTGACCTCATGACTCAAGGTGCGCGTGACATTTCGGTTTTCGGCGTCGTACGCTGCGTTTTGAAGGAACGACGGCCGTTGGCGAACCTGAACCTTGAAACTGATTGTCCTTTTTTTGCCTTTTTAGTTTTGCCTTGTTATGCTCCGGCCATCTCGAAAACTAATCCGAAACCAATCGCCCCATGAACACGGAATCGAAATCGCGCGTCCTCTACGATAACCTCGATACGACCTTTGTTAACTTATGGGCGCTGCTCCGTAGTCTGTCCCAACGTGGCTTTATCGGGCGGGTGCGCGTCGAGCTTAAGGACTACACGGCGGACGTCTTCATGACCGGATCGAGCACGCCGCTGGTGCACGAGATAGACCACTCGGCCGGCACCGATACGTTGGAAGAAGGGGCGCTTCATCGTCTCGTTTTGCGCGCGCGCGAGGCCCCCGGAACGATCAGTGTCTTCGAAGGCGCCGACGAAGCCGTCGCCGTGCAAGGCACTGCCAGTGGCACGGGCGTGCGGGATTCCCGGCGAGGCAGCCCCGCTGGGGTGCTCGACCCGCCCGTGAATCACGCGCAAGATGCACATGCCACCACCGAACCCGAGGCTGCCGGCGCTGCTTCAGATGAATCGATTCAAATGCCGGAGATTGAAACGCCGTCAACTGAGATTGACGTGCCGCGGTTGAGTGAATTGCCCGGGGCTGAAAGCAGTGAATCTGAACTGCCCGTCCCTCATTCAACGCCGGTAACCGCACCGGTCTTTGAGCCGGCAGAGATGGACGAGGCTGAATGGCGCGCGATAGTGAAGGCCAGCGGCGAACTGATTGGCGGAGTTGAGCGCGCCCTGACGAGCGTCGACGCCGACTTCGATTCGCTTTTCCGCGCCGTCCGAATAGAGCTGGCGGATGATTACACCTTCCTCGATCCGATGTCTGACGGATTTCAGTATGAGAATTCGGCGGTGATCCTAAGGAGCGAACTACCGGCTAACTCTTATGTTGCCGGACTTAGTGAGGCGCTCCATCGGGTGGTTGACAGGGTCGCGACGGGAGAGCGCGCCCGGCGCGTGCGGGAACGAGTCGCTCTCGAGTTGTTTTCGGTGGCGCGCAAGCACGACGAGATTCTGGCCCGGTCAGGTTTTCGAGCTCAGCTTGATCGGATCGCGGGAACGAAAGTCGTTTAAGAAGGCTAGATCTTAGTGCTTAGATCTTAGTACTTAGTACTAGAATCCTGGTGGTGACTTGGGGCCGTTGGTAAGGAATTGCGAAGAACTAAGCTCTAAGCACTAAGTGATGAATGCCACGACATCGGTTACATGAAAGAGTGCCATGACATCGTGCACAGTTCTTTGAAAAAGCTGCCAGTTGTCGGGCGCGTCGTTTAGTTGATGATCAGGGCCTTTCTCTTG
>Ga0137442_1000036_pt1 | contig 54435 bp, 49 predicted proteins | sample EasRivERMGT266_2_FD_102329 | JGI IMG/M metagenome (GOLD analysis project Ga0137442, IMG submission 102329) | Soil microbial communities from meander-bound floodplain in the East River, Colorado, USA - East River MetaG ERMGT266_2 | ecosystem: Environmental > Terrestrial > Soil > Floodplain ... | reverse complement strand
GAAAAAGTCACGCTCAAGTTCATCGAGCAGAAGTGGGAGAAGATCGAGAAGGAAGAGGAGTATAACGGCTATAAGTACAAGACCTACGATTACATCCTGCATGAACGCGAGTTGGGTTCGGCTGATGTGAACACCGACAGCCAGGGAAATGCCACGTACGATTTCACAGTTCCCTCACCCGGAAGTATCTACGTCAAAGCCATTGTGAACGAAAACGGCAAACAGATCGTGAATCGCGGTGGCTCGTTCTGGGCGCCCGACAAGAAAGGCGAATGGTCGGACTTTGAATATCGCGACTTTGACGAAAAAGCGATCAAGCTGGTTCCGGACAAAAAGTCTTACAAACCCGGCGAAACCGCACACGTGCTCGCAATGCTACCAGCGGATAAGGCCCATCTATTAGTAACTACCGAACTGGCCGAGGTCATGACCGTGCGACAGATCGATGCCCCGGGACGCAGCATCGTAATCGACGTACCCATCGATGCCCGTTACGCGCCGAACGTCTATCTCGACGTGTCGTTCGTCAAAGACAGCGACATGTACAACCAGAGTCAACTGCTTGCCGTCCCGGCGCGCGACAAGATGTTGAAGCTCGACATTGTGCCAAACAAGAAAGAGTTCAAGCCGCGTGATGTGGCGTCGTACACAATTCTGGCGCGTAACGACGACGGCTCGCCGGCGGCGAACACCGAAGTGAGTCTCGGAATTATTGACGAAGCGATCTACAGCATTCAGCCCGACACCGCCGGCAATATCAAACGCGAGTTTTATGGCAAGCGTTACGACGAAGTGCAAACCAGTCTCGCGATTCACTACACCTTCACGGGCTATGCGGGTGACAAAGGCGCAGACCTGTCGCGCAACAAGTCCACTTATCAACTGGCTGATTTCAAGAATGAAAGTTCCTACGCCGAGCCAACCATCCGGCGCGAATTCAAAGATACTGCGTTCTGGCAACCTGACGTTGTCACCGGCGGCGACGGCAAAGCCACCGTCAGTTTCAAACTGCCGGATAACCTGACGACCTGGCGGGCGACCGCGCGCGCCGTTACGGCCGACACGCGCGTCGGCTCGGCAGTACAAAAAACCATTGCTCGTAAGGATGTAATCATGCGTCTGGAGATGCCGCGCTTTCTGACTGAAGGCGACACGGTGACGATCTCAGGGGTGGTGCACAACTTCCTGAAGGCCGACAAGTCTACAAAGATTTCGCTCGACCTCAACGGCGCCCAGTTGCTCGATTCGCCTTCTCAAACAGTGACAATCCGGCAGAACGGCGAGCATCGGGTTGACTGGCGGGTCCGCGCCGATCAGGTTGGCAAGCTTACGTTACTGGCCAAGGCGCTCACCGATACCGAATCTGACGCAGTTGAGATGAGCATGGAGATCGTTCCCCACGGTCTGAAGCAGACCCTGGGCAACACGGCTACCGTGACACAGAACGACGCGGATCAGACGGTCTCGCTCGATCTGCCGCTTAACCCTAACGCACAAGCGCGGATCCTGCGTATTGAAGCATCGCCATCGATCGCCGGTACGTTGTTTGGGGCGCTTGATTACCTGACCAGCTTCCCCTACGGCTGTACTGAGCAGACGATGTCCAGCTTCCTTCCCAACGTGATCGTTGCCCAGGCGCTGAAAGACGTGCCGTCGGCAAAGATTCGCGCCTCGAACGATTTGGACAAGAAGGTGCAGCGCGGGATGGATCGGCTCTACGCCTATCAGCACGGTGACGGCGGCTGGGGCTGGTGGAAGGATGACAAGACGGATCCGTTCATGACTGCTTACGTCGTCGATGGACTGACGCTGGCCGGTCGTGCGGGTTATCAGATCGATACCTGGCGGCGAGATCAAGGACGCGAGAAACTGGCCGCGATGCTCAACGCCGGTAAGCGCGACGATGGTAATCCGATCGACGATGAAACGCGTGCTTATATGATCTACGCCTACACCGAAAGCGGTGACAGCGATGGTCATTACATTGAAGAACTTTACGGGAAACGCGGCAGCCTCGGACCGTACGGTCGCGCGCTGCTCGCCTTAGCACTGCAGGAGCGCAAGGATGGACGCGCGAAAGAAATCGCTAACGCAATCGCGGGCGCTGCGCAGAAGGATGAGTTCGAAGCGCACTGGCAAACTGCTCGGGTCAATGACTATGGCCGCGACGTCTATCTGGACGCCGAGGCCACGGCGCTGTCATTGAAGGCGCTGTCGCAAATCGATCCGGGCAATTCGTTGCTGCCCAAGGTCGCGCGATGGCTGGTGAAAAACCGGCGCAACGGCTACTACTGGCTATCGACGAAAGAGACGGCGTTCGCGATCTATGGTTTGACTGATTATCTAAAAGCCAGCAAGGAGCTGTCGCCCGACTATTCGTTCGAGATTTACCTGAACGGCGCGCAGATCGCCGCGCAGAAGGTTGGCGCGAGCGACGCTGTGAACGCGCAGGCCCTCGTGATTACGAAGAAGGGCAGCGAAGTCGGCACCAGCAATCAAATTCGGATCGTGAAACACGGCAAAGGTGCGCTGTATGTCTCGGCCTCGCTTGAATACTTCACCGCGGATGAAAACGTCCCGGCGCAAGCGTCGGCGAATCTGAAGATCACTCGCGAGTATCTGCGCCTGCGTGTGACTGAAAACGCAGACGGCAAACCCAGTTGGAAGATCGAACCCTTAACGGGCGAACTACGCTCGGGTGATTTGATCGTCGTGCGGCTGCACCTGACGGGTTCACGCGCGCAGTACCTGATGATCGAAGATCCGATTCCGGCAGGCGCCGAACAGGTCGCGCAGGTCAGTGGTGTCTATCTGAACTACTCGACCGGACAGTGGACGGATTGGTACAGCAACCGGGAGTTTCGCGACAATCGGACGGTCATCTTCCAGAACTATTTCGACGGCGACGCGACGTTCCAGTATGCGATGCGCGTGGAAGTGCCTGGCGAATTCCGCGTCGCACCGTCGCGTGCTCAGTTGATGTATCAACCGACCGTGCAGGCGAATACCAGTAACGATCGTCTGCGGATTCTGGATAAGAAGTAGAGGTTTGGATTGCGGGACAGTAGCCCGACCGAGAGGGAGGGCTCGGGAAAAGAGCGAAATGAAAGATCAAACTAACCGCAGAGGAACGCAGAGGTTTACGCAGGGGTCGCCGAGGAACGTCTCTGCGGTCCTCTGCGAAATCCTCTGCGCCCTCTGCGGTTAAGAATTCATGTGAAACATCGGCACTCAAGAGGCAACTATGATCACTACGCTCAAGAATTTCGTTAAAACGAGTAAAGGGCTATTAACAAACCCACGGGCCCTGGCAATCTTCGCCATTCTTTACGCCGTGCTGCTCGTGACGCTGTATGGCTTTATCTCAATCCGCGAGGCGACGGTGTTGCAGGTCGCGGTCACCATGTTTTTCCTCGTGCTAATACCGCTGGAGTTCTTCGTTCTGCAAGCGGCGATCTTGCAGCACTCTCGTGCAGAGAAGTTTCAATGGGGACAGATCATTCGCGATGCAATTAAGCTCGCCGTCGTCACCATCCCCATCATTCTTCTCGGTTACGCGCTCTTGTACCTACTGAACAAATGGCAGGCGCACTACCTTGCTCCGACTGCTGCCAGCCTGCCAATCACACCCAGTCCACCCAAACCACCACCGCTTCACGTGCCGACGGTTCTGTTCGCGACTCTGCGATTTCTGCTGCTGGGACTAGTGCTGCCCCTGGCGACCATCCATCTTTGGATCGAAGTCACCGCGCACGACCTGCGCACCTCACTTGGCGGCGGCGCGAAACCGGTTCTGAAGCGCATCGGCAATGCATTCGCTCGCGCTCTGGCATTTGATTCCGTTCTGATTTACGCGCTTGGGCTGATCGTCTTCGTCCTGATCCCGTACGCGATTCTATTCGTGCCTATTTCGGTTAAGGGCACAAAAACGGACTTCGCAATTTTTATCGCGCGCCTGTTGCTGGTCTATATTTTCACTCTGCTTGGTTGGGGTGTGACCTTGTCTGCATTGGCCAGGACGGCAGCCGAAACGTCAACGGCGGTCCCTGTTAACAATGTCCCGGATACTCCCATAGAGGCGCCCGCGTGAAGATTGCCCGCGACGGCTTTGGTTACCTCGACCGCATGACCCGCGAGCATGCGCTGCTGCTTACCTGCGCGTGCGCGGCGATCCTGTTCCTGAGTTTTCCATTGCCACCCGGCGGCTGGGCGTCACTCGACTGGGCAATCGAGAAGTCAGGCCCCAACTCGAAAAACGAAACCGAAATCGATTCGGTCCTGCAGGAAGCCGCAACCGCCGCGCTGGGCCCACGCGGGGGCACAATTATCATCATCGATCCTCAAACCGGACGCGTGCGCGCGATCGTGAATCCAAAACAGGCTTCGGCTCAAGCCGTCATGCCGGGTTCGACCATGAAGCCATTCACCGCCTTGGCAGCTCTGCGGGCCGGATTGATCGAGGCGGATTCCCGCACAGTTTGTCCGGGGCGATTCACGGGTCTCAGCTTCTCTCTACCGTGCGTACATGCGGATCACCTGCCGCCCTTTACGCCGTCGCAGGCAATTGCCTACTCGTGCAACTACTATTTCGCCACCCTCGGCCAGCGTCTGGGCCGGGACCGACTGGTCGAGACTCTGCGAGGGTTCGGATTTGGCCAGCCCGGCGGACTCAATGAAGACGTAGCCGGAACCCTGCGACCCTGCGAGACCGGAAACAGCGCGCGGATCCAAGCCGAAGGCAACCATGCATCGCGACAAAGCGATTGCGCTGCGCGCGAAGCGATCGGAGAAAGCGATCACATTCAAGTAACGCCGATTCAGTTGCTGATGGCGTATACCGCGCTGGTGAATGGCGGACACCTGTTCCAACCGCGCCTGGCCAACAGTGGTCACGTCGAAAGGCCGGAACGCGCGACGATCGAGATCTCTCCGCAGCACCGCGCCATCATCACTGAAGGCCTGGCCGGAGCGGTGCGTTACGGTACTGCCAGGCGCGCCCGGCTGGATTCACTTCCGCTTTACATCCTTGGCAAAACCGGAACATCGCCGCCGGCCAAAGGCTTTCGCACCAATGGCTGGTTCGTCGGATTTGCCGGCCCGTCCAAACCCACTGGTGAACTTGCTTCCTCCGAAATTGACCTCGCAGTGCTCGTGCTCCTGGAACGCTCGCATGGATCGGAGGCGGCGGCGCTTTCGAAATCCATCTTCGCAGCTTATGCGAATGCAGTCCCGCGCAACGACAGTGGTCGTGAACTCACTAAAGCGTCGTCGGGCGAGCAAGCCAATGAATCTGAAACCCGCAACTCGAAATCCGGAATCAAGATCCATCTGGTGACTGAGAACACGACGCCGGAACTTTCGCTGGAAGATTACGTGCTCGGCGTGATGCGTGCCGAAGGCAGCATGGAATCCGAGCCGGAAGCGCTGAAAGCGCTGGCCATTGCGATCCGCTCCTATGCTCTCCGGAACCGTGGCCGGCATGCGAAGGATGCCTACGACTTTTGTTCGACCACACATTGCCAGCGCTTTGTTCTCGGGAACAGCAGCCCGGCGATGATCGATGCGGTCAGAACAACGGAGGGTCAGGTGCTGACCGATGAGCACGGCCAACTGGTTGATGTGTACTTTGGCGCGTCGTGCGGGGGCGAGACGGCAAACATCGGAACGCTCTGGGGTATGACCCCGCCCGAGTATCTGCGCGGAGTGCGCGATGAATATTGCCTCTCTGGCCCGCACGCCACCTGGACCGACGTGATTTCCCGCGCAGACTTGCTGCGCGCGCTGCAGAGCGACGCCCGCACTAACGTCGGCGCCAGACTCGACCAGGTGCTGGTAAGCAAGCACGACGAAACCGGCCGCGCGGAATTCATCACGTTGGAAGGCGAGCAACGAAAATCTGTTCGCGGTTGGGACTTCAAGATTATTGTGGGTCGCGTGCTCGGATGGAACCTGCTGAAGAGTTCGCGGTTTGAAGTCTGGCGTTCGGGATCCAATTTCATCTTTCGTGGCAATGGCTTTGGCCACGGCCTCGGCCTCTGTCAGGAAGGCGCGCACGTGATGGCGGCGCGAGGAGCAAGCCTTCAGCGGATTCTGGAAAAGTACTTTCCGGGAACCAGGGTTAAGAAACGAGATGTTGTTGCTAGTAGCTTGAATGGCAACGAAGGTTGGGATCTAAACGCAGAGAACGCAGAGGGTTTCGCAAAGGAACGCAAAGGTTTTCCTCTGCGCACTCTGCGGAATCCTTTGCGTCCTCTGCGGTTAATTGCCTTCTTCGATTTCCACCCAAGCGAAACCTGGAACGCGGATGTGCTGGTGGAGACATATCCCTCCAACCAGGTAGCAGAGACCCCTCAGCCGCGTAGCGGAAAAATGTTTATAGCTCGGAATCTGACAATGCAGTTAGAGCTCCTGAGGAGCGTAATGTTTTCTACGGTGGCCCGCAACGAACTATCCCATTTCGCTCCTACGGAGCTTGGGAACTTTTTGAAAAGCTCCAGCTATAGACATTTCGTCGCTACGGGACTCAGGACGAGTGCCAGGACTGTCACCATCTCCAGCGAACACTTTCGCGTGACCTATCCCGCCGACGTAGATCGTCGCGACGCCGATCAAGTCTTAACTAATCTGGAAGCGGCCCGCGCTGATTTTCTACGCCGCGCCAGCGCCGCTTCGGTTTCGATCGGCGGGCTTCCCACGCTGGAAATTCGACTTAACGAAAGCACGGGAGACTTTACCGCGCGCACCGGTCAACCGTGGTGGGCCGCCGCCGCTACCAAAGGAAATCGCATCGAGCTGCAACCAGTCGGAATTCTAAAACGCCGGGGCGTTCTGACCACGACCCTTCGTCATGAATTTGCACACGTCGTCATCGATGCGGTCAGTCACGATCGCGCGGCTCGCTGGCTGGAGGAAGGGTTTGCGCTCTATCTTGCCGGCGAGGGCCCCACGATTTCGCGCTACCAGAGACGCGGCACGCTGACGACAGAGGAACTTGAGAAAAGACTCGATCGGCCAGGTTCGCAGCAGGACATGCGCGCCCTTTATGCTGAGGCTTACCGGGCGGTTTTTGAGCTAATCAAGACAAATGGCGAGGCAAGTATCTGGAAGAAGTTGGCCGCCGGTTAGCCTCGGCCTCTCAAAAAGAACAATCCTACGCAGCACGACCGACCCGCAAGCAAAGGAAAGGCGATCCACGAAATCGCGTTATTTCGTGAGGTTTCGTGGATCTCTTCTTCTCTGTGAAGCTCCGTGAAACCTTCCGTGTCTCTGTGGTGAAGAACGTCTTTGAACGCTCATTTTGAAGGTCACGCGATCATTCTCTTCTTGCTCGATCGACTCACAAACGGATTATCGCGGACCCAGAATCGCCAGGGCTTGCTCGCCCATTTTTCCGCATAATCGATCCCGACGCGTGGACCACGGGCGATCTGTCGCGGAGAAATTGAAGCGCCTTCTTCGATCCAGACGCGTCCGCCGAGCAGGTCTGCCTTATCCAACTTGCGATCGATTCCCATTGCCAGGCACAAGCGGCCCGGGCCGTTGGTCAATTCATACTCGGATCGTCCGCGGCGGCGACGGCGCATGATGTCGAGTCCCTCAATCGGCTCGACCGCGCGCACCAGAATCGCATGCGGAGTGTCTTCCACGCCGGTGACCACATTGAACTGGTTGTACATGCCATAGACGAAGTAGACGTAAGCAGTGCCGCCAATCCCGTACATCGTTTCGGTGCGCTGTGTGCGGCGGCCATTGTAAGCGTGCGAGGCGCGGTCTTCAGGGCCACGGTAAGCTTCGGTCTCGACGATGATGCCGGCGACGCGCGAACCGCTTCGGTTTGGCACTACTAACTTCTTGCCAAGCAGATCGCGGGCGACTTCGAGGATGTCAGAGCGGGTATAGAAATCGCGCGGAAGTTTGTTCATTCTTGATGTCCGACAAACTTCAGTTTGTCGCTGAGACTCGTTAGACAAAACTTGAATGGAAGGACGTAAACGACAAACTGAAGTTTGTCGGACATTGAGCGCCGTAGAAATCACCTCATCCGCCACAGCATCACGATCGTAATTGCAAATCCAATCACCACAATTGCGCGCCGGATGAAGGTGCGGCCGACGCGTTGCGCGGAGCGCGAACCAAAATAGCCCCCCGCCAACGCGCCCACCGCCATCAACAGAGCTTTCGGCCATGAAACCAGATGTGAAATCGAGAAGGCGACCACCGCGACGCTGTTGATGCAGATCCCCAGGAAGTTTTTGATGCCGTTGGCGCGATGAATGTCGTGCATGCCGAGCAGGCCCAGCGCCGCCAGCATCCAAATCCCGTTGCCGGCCCCAAAGTAGCCGCCATAAACCGCCGAAAAAAACTGAACCACAATTGCGAAGCTCCACCAGGCCTTCATTGATTCACCGCCTTCGGCGGGCAAGTGCAGCCAGCGATTCACCGGTCCCTGGATCATGAACAGAACTGTTGCAAACAGAATCAGGAAGGGCACCAGCCGGGCGAAGACCGGCGATGGCGTGGCAATCAACAACCACGCACCCACGCCGCCCCCCACGATGCTGGTCGCGCCAAGGCGCACCAGAATCTGCGAACTATCGTTCATCTCGCGGCGGTAACCGAGCAGACCGCCGAACAAACCGGGCCATAACGCTACTGTGCTCGTTGCGTTCGCTACTTTTGGATCGAGTCCCAACCAAATCAAAATCGGAAAGGTGAGCAAGGTGCCGCCGCCGGCGATCGAATTCACCACGCCGGCCAGGAATGCGGCGATGAACATCAGGACGGCATGGGCGAAAGACATCCGCGCTAGTCTAAAGTAAAAGTGTGAAGTGTGCAGCTAGTGTTTGGAGTCCCGCCTTCAGGCGGAAGCCCTACAAACCCAGCGCAACGCCGCCTAAAGGCGGTACTCCAAACATGCGTCGTGTTAGAATGGCCGGGCAATTCAAACAATCGATCAGGAGTGAAAAATGGCCGACGTTACTATTCGTCCGAAACCAAACGGTCCTTATCTTGTCGAAGGCCCGGTCAACATTTACGACACCGCAGGAAATAAGATTCCAACCGACGCTCGACCCAGGATTGCTCTGTGCCGGTGCGGAGCTTCATCGAACAAGCCCTTCTGCGACGGCACCCACAGCAAGATCGGTTTTCAGGCAGCCGAAATCATTAATCCCGAGAGCGCCGAACCAGCCGAGTAAGATCCGGCAGTCTTCATGCTGCGCAAGTCTCTCTTCGTTTCATTGCTGATCGCGCTGTCCGGCGTGGGTATTATCAGCTCGCCGGCGCGAACCTCGGTTGCACCGCCCGCCTCAAGCCAAACGCTGCGCGTGATGACCTACAACATCCACGTGGGTGTCGGCATGGATAAGAAGCTTGACCTGCCGCGGATTGCCGGTGTGATCAACGCGCAACATCCCGATCTCGTGGGCCTGCAGGAAGTCGATCGCGGGGTGACGCGCACGCAAGGCATCGATGAGATCGCCGAATTAGCAAAGTTGACCCGGATGGATTATGCCTTCGCGTTCAACCTGCCCTATCAGGGAGGGCAATATGGCGTGGCGATTCTCTCTCGATTTCCGATCAGGGCCACTGACCATCGCCTCTTTCAAAACACGCGCGAAGTTGAGCGCCGCGGTTTTATCCGCGCGGAAGTGAGTGTTAACGGCCGCCTGCTGAACTTTGTCACCACGCATCTGGATTACCAGTATGAGGACGGCCGGCTGTTCGAAGCTCAACAGCTTTTGAGTGCGCTGAAAGATGTTAAGGGACCGCTGATCGTGGTCAGCGATTTCAACGACATTCCCGCGGGCCGCGCCTATCAACTGATATCGCATGACGCTTCTTTCTCTTAACAACATCTCCAAACGCTTCGGCGAAACGGCAGCAGTAGCTGATGTTTCAATCGCCGTAAATCGTGGCGAGTTCTTCGGCCTGCTCGGACCGTCAGGCTGTGGCAAGACTACGACGCTGCGCATCATCGCCGGGCTGGAATCACCGGACGGAGGCAGGGTCGAATTCGATGGACGCGACATTACGACTCGTTTGCCGGAACAGCGCGGCTTTGGAATGGTGTTTCAGAACTACGCGCTCTTCCCTCACCTGAATGTATTTGAAAACGTGGCCTTCGGTCTGCGCGCGCGCGGAAGCCGGGGCAGTAGCCCGACTGTGAGGGAGGGCTCATTACAGCAAGAGATCAAGGGACGTGTTGACCGCGCCCTCGGCCTGGTCCAGCTTCCCGGCTTCCACACGCGCCGCGTCGATGAGCTTTCCGGGGGACAACAACAACGCGTGGCAATTGCGCGCGCAATTGCCATCGAGCCGTCCCTGCTGCTGTTTGATGAACCACTTTCGAATCTTGACGTCGCCCTGCGCGAAGACACTCGGCAGGAATTGCGCGCCCTGGTCAAGCGACTGAACCTAACGGCTGTCTACGTGACGCACGATCAGGAGGAAGCGTTCGCGCTTTGCGATCGCATCGCGGTAATGAGTGAAGGCCGGGTTCTTCAGGTCGGTGCGCCGCGCGAGCTCTATGACAATCCCGCCAACGTCTTTGTCGCTAGATTCCTGGGCCGCAATAATCTGATTCGGGCCATGCGTCTGACTTCAAGTAACGACCCATTGACGAGGTTCAAGACGCTGGCAGGCCGTCACACGCTGATTGTCAACGCCAGCCACGATCAGCTGATGCAATTGCCGGTGAACAAACCCTGCTTGCTGACGATTCGGCCGGAAGCCATGACCGTTTCAAAAGCCGCGAGCGAGTCGGAAGCCGACAATAAGCTGGCCGCGCGAATTGAACATATTGAATTCAGCGGCGCGACAACGACAATTGCAGTCGATGCGAATGGTCTGAAGTTGGAAGCGCTGGTATTACCCGCGGAGGGTTTTGAGATCGGCGATAAATGCATCGTGACGTTGCCCGTAGATCGCATGGGACTGCTATCAGAATCATGAGGCGCGTCTTGTTTGGGTTGCGCTGACTTGTCAGCGCTTTGGTAAGCTGCGAGCCTGGTCGCAGCTCGATTATCCAAGGTGGATTTACTAAAGAAGAAAGCGGTGGCGAGTCGCCGCACTCCAAAGGGCCGTCGCCGCTACGCTCTGCCGGCGCACTCCACATCTATTCTGTTCCTAATCGTCGCTGTGGTTCTCCTCTACGGAATCATCTATCCCACCACGCACGTTTTCCTCGCCGCGCTGCAACGCGACGGGAGTTGGTCGCCGGCAAACTTCTTCTCGGTGTTATCAGAACGCATCGTGATCGAATCGGCCGTAACGAGCGTCGCCGTTTCAGTACTGACCGTCCTGTTGTGCGCACTGGCCGGCGTGCCGCTGGCGTTCCTGTTTGAGCGCTACGCGTTTCCCGGGCGGCGTTTGTTTGCTGCGCTGGCAGCACTGCCGCTGGTTCTGCCGCCTCTGGTTGGCACAGTCGCATTCATTTTCCTTTGCGGTGAATCAGGAATTCTGGCGCGGACGCTCCAACACGTCTTTCATTTATCGAAGGCACCGTGGTCCTTGCGCGGCTGGGGCGCACTGCTTCTATTCCATACCTACACGATGTATCCGTTCTTCTACGTGCTGACCGGGGCCGGATTGCAACGTGTCGATGCCGGACTGTCTGAGGCGGCGCGCAGTCTGGGCGCGTCCCGCGCCAGAGTTCTATTTCGCGTGACCTTGCCGCAATTGACGCCGTCACTCATAGCCGCAGCGCTCTTAACATTTATGACTTCGATGGCGAGTTTCAGTGCGCCACTTTTGTTCGGCGGCAACGTTCGTGTGCTGACTCTGGAAATCTTCACTGCTCGTCAGCGGGGAGACACCAGTGTCGCTTTGACTGAGACGGTCCTGCTCGCGCTCATTTCGCTCGCGGCGTTGGTTTTCTTTCAGAGATACGAAGGCACGCGGCGCTTTGTCGCCGCCGCAATGAAAGGTACTACTCGTCGACGCCAAAGATTACAAAGCGGGCTCGGCAGATTATTGGCATCTTGCGCCGCGATTGTTTTCAGCGTCCTCTTGGCGTTGCCAATCGTCACACTGCTGCTGGTGAGTTTCTCGCGCGATGGTTCATGGACGACCGAGACTCTGCCGCCGGCTTACACGCTGTCGAACTTTGCTCGCATCGCAACCGACGTGGACCAGCGATCTGTCTTTGTAAACAGTTTACTGATGGCCGGCCTGGCGACGCTGGCGGCACTGGTTTGGAGTTTCTGCGTTACCGCGCTGACGGTCACCGGCAAGCGCAGTCGATGGAAGAGATTGATCAATGTCCTGGTGTTGCTGCCCTGGGCGCTGCCGGGAACAGTAGTCGCGGTCTCGATCGCGGAGGCGTACGGACAACCCAACGCCCTTACAGGATCGTTCATTCTCGTCGGGACATTCTGGATTCTTCCGGTGGTTTATTTCCTGCGCTTCATGCCGCTGGTCGTGCGCGCGGTGCAGGCGAGCATCGAACAGTTGGATCGCGCTCTGGAAGAGGCCGCCGCGGTCTTGGGTGCTAAGTGGTGGCGAAGATTCTGGCGCGTGCGTCTGCCGCTGGTCGCCCCGGGCGCACTGGCCGGGGCCCTTTTGGCTTTCGTAATCGCGCTGGGTGAATATGTCGCCTCGGTGATCGTATTCACCCCCGGAAACCGGCCGGTTTCGATCGCCATTGCTTCCGCCATGCGCGACTTCAATCTGGGAACGGCGGCGGCTTATGGAGTGATCCTGATCGTCATGATTGCGATCGTGATGATCGTGGCGGGAAGATTGGAGCGAAGGGCATGATGATGCGGAGCGACAGGCGTTTAGAGTACCGACTTTAGTCGGGTCTTTCTTGATCAGGGGAAAAAGCCCAACTAAAGTTGGTACTTTATACGCCTGTTGCTCTGCGTGACCCTTTGCGCCCTCTGCGGTTAAACTGTCTCTCGTGATCCTGAGACTTCTATGAAACGAAAATCTATTCAAACAGTTTTTGCGCTTTTGATTGTCTCCTTCCTGTTGACCGCACCTCGGGCACAGCAGACACCCCCCGCTGCGCAGTCACAGGAAGATCGCGTCGCCCTTTATCAAGCTCTTCTCGACCTGACCAATCCGTGGACGGTGATGTGTATCGCCGCGCATCCCGATGACGAAGACGGCACGTCGCTGATCGTGATGCGGCGAAAGTACGGCGCGCACACGGTCAGTCTTTTCTCAACTTTCGGTGAAGGCGGACAGAACGCGATCGGGCCGGAGCTTTACGAAGAGATGGGCGCGATTCGCGCGCGCGAGACGATGGCGGCCGCCGAGATTCAGGGATCGGAACCATACTTTCTTGGTTTGAAGGATTTCGGTTTTTCCAAATCGGCTGATGAGGCATTCAAATTTTGGGGCCATGACGAAGCCCTGCGCCGAATGGTTTTACAAATTAGAGAGCTTCGTCCCGACGTAATCATCACCAATCACAACAGTACCAGCGGTCATGGTCATCACCAGGCGACTGGGCGACTGGAACTCGAAGCTTTCGACGCCGCCGCTGACCCAAAGCGTTTCCCCGAACAATTGAAGGGCGGCGTTACGACGTGGCAGGTGCAGAGGCTTTTCCTGCGCGTGGGTTTTGGAAACCGGCTTCCAGAGCAGAATGGCGGCACCGTTACAATCGATCCTAACGAGCGCGATCCGATTCGCGGCACGGTCTTCGCGGAAGAAGCACTGCGAGCTTTGCAGAAACACGCAACGCAGGGCCCGTGGCCCAAGACGTTTGCAGAATTCGCGGCGCGCTTTCGCGCGTTCAGTGGCCAAAGCGCAGCCCAGGGCCAGCTTCCGCTGATTCGTTACTCCCTCGTGCGCGAAGCAAAAGGCGCGGGCGCGTTAACGAAGGAATCGCACAATTTTCTTGACGGATTGCGGTTACCTAAGAGCATCGCAAGCCAGATCGTGCCCCCTACTATCGATGGTCGCCCATTAGCCGAACATACAGACAACCGATCGCTGGTTTTCGATCAGCTTCAACAGTATTGGAAGAATGTTCAAGACAGTTACGTCAGTTATGTCAATTCCCACCAGAGCTACTTTAACAGCTATCAGGGCGAGGCTAATGACTCCCTTCGGTTCTTACTCGTAATCCAAAGGGTTGAGCGCGCCCTCGCTCTGGCAGCAGCGATTGATTTCAGCATTAACCGAGACGTTACCGGAACTCCGATTTCCGCCGCGGACCTGTCAGTGAAGATCTCAAACCGCACCAATCAGACAGTGCGTGTAAACGGATGCTTTTCTTGCGGGCGCGATCAGGTTTGTAGAATCGACCCGCCGGCTATTCCCTGGAGTCTACGTCAGTCATTCGGTCAAAATCCGGTTGGCAAAAACTATCGTGTGCTTCCTGGAGCGGACATTAGCGGATCCGCCAAATTTCAAGTGCCCGATGAACTGCCGGTCAATCTTCCTCTATCGAGGCACCTTTACCAAACGAATGCGTTGGGTTTTGAAATCAATACTCTTTGTTCAATTCAGGTTAACGACGCTCTCTTCACGCTTAGAGGGTCAACCCGTGTCTATGTGGCGTGGCCCGTTGAAATCGTGGAGGTCACGCCGTCGCCTGCGATCCTAACGGACGGACAGATTTCACACCGTGCGGGCGCTGCAAGAAAGAAAATGAGGTTTACGGTAAGAGTGGTCAATCGCCAAACGGTTCCGTTTGACGGCACAGTAATCGCGGCCAGCGGCATCACACACGAACGAATGGATCAAATCGGCTTGCGAGTGGCAGCGGGCGAGAGCAAGACGGTGACAGTGATGGTCCAAGAGCCAAAAGAGTTGGATTCACGCAGCACAATCGACTTCATGCTTCAGAGCGCAAAGATATCTTCGCCATCTCAAATCGTGCCGGTTATCTACGCCGATGCACGCGTCGCTTCCAATCTCCGCGTCGGCTATATTCGCGGCTTTGATTACAGCCTACCGAACGCACTTAACGCGCTAGGTGTCGAATCGAAAGAACTAAGCGTTGACGAAGTGAAGACGGCTGACTTGCAGAAGTACACCTCGATCATCGTCGACAATCGCGTCTATGAATCTCAGCCGGAACTGATCGCCGCGAATCAGAAGCTGCTCGATTACGCGAACGCCGGGGGCACATTGATTGTCTTCTATCACAAGTCGAACGAGTGGAATCCTGATGAGCGGCGCAACCGGCCGCAGCAATTGGCGCCTTACAAACTTATTCTTGGGGGTGAACGCATCACGGACGAAAGTGCGCCGATAGCCCTCCTCGAGCCACAGCATCCCCTCTTAAACTTTCCCAACAAGATAGGTCAGGGTGATTTCAAGGACTGGATCCAGGAGCGCGGGCTTTACTATCCGAGAGAATGGGACCCGCAGTATCACGCGTTGCTGCAATCGAACGATCCCGGCGAAGCGCCACTAAAGGGTGGGCTGCTCGTGGCCGATTACGGGCGCGGGCATTACATCTACTCGAGCATGGTTTGGTATCGCGAGCTGCGGGGCGGCGTGCCGGGCGCGTATCGGATGCTGGCGAACATGATTAGCTACGGACAGGCCGAAGGAAAAAGTAAAAAGTAAAAAGGCAAAAGTAAGAACGGAAAATTCAAGGCAACGAACGCTGGACGTTCTTTCTTTCGGTTCTTCCTTTTTACTTTTTCCTTTTAACTTTTTACTTGGCTTCCTTCCAGCTTCTCTTTCACTCGCTCCAGAAAATCTTCAATCGCTTCGTTGATTCGCCGCTGTAAAGCAGAGCTAAGCCTCGCCTCTCCCATCAGGCCCACGCCGGGATGCAGGTCCCACGCGCGCTTGCGACGCAACTCAACCTGCTGTGAGACAGTCACCATCGTCGTTCCCTCCCGTTCTTCGAGTTTGATCGAGTAACGCAGCAGGTTCTGGCGCTCGCCCATCGCCGGTGACCATTCGATCACATTTGTGTGCGGCGAAGTCTCTCGCACCGGCAGCGACAGGCGCACGCGGCCAACCGGAGTATCAGTGGCAATCGTCCAGCGCACTACGCCACCGGACTCGGGGCGAATGCTCTCGACGCCGCCGAGCATCTCAGTGAAGTTATCAAGGTCGCCGAAGAAATCACGCACCATGCTTAGGGACGTTTTGATTTCAAGTTGAGTCTTAAAAGAAGATTTGACGCGAAACATTAGGGCGTAAGAGGTCAGAAATCCGAAGATCAGAAGTCAGTTCAGGCGAGGTTTGCCGAGCCAAAGCTCTCCTCGTACCAACAGCGATTGCACCAGCGATGCCTTGCCTTGCGCTCGTTAAGAGAATAATCGGCGGAAGCCGGCAACCGACGCACGACTTCATGCTCCTCGTCGCTTAGTTCACTCCAGGAGAGCAGGCGCTCTGCCCCGCAGCGCGGGCACTGTTTGCTACTTTCCATCTCGGTTGGCCTCGACGCGCATAATTCTGTCGAATGCTCGGCGAATGCTGGTCATGCGCGCGACGAGTTCTTTCATGAGCTCGGCCGCGCCGTCATAACCCAGCCGGTGCGCAATGTCCCGAAAAGCGGGGCGCTCCGGTGAGGGCAGGCGCCCCGACCGTCCGGTCATCAAACGCAAGCAATGGTCGACTGAACGAAGCAGTGTGTAACCATCATCCAAAGCGGTAAAGTCCGCTTCATCCAGGGAACCGGATGCTCGCAAACGCTGGAGCGTAGCCGGCGTCGATCTATCTTTGATATCATCCTGCACTCCGTCACGCAACTGCAAATAGCGCACAGCAAAATAAACGTCGATCATGCCGCCGGCCCCGTGCTTGATATCGACACCGCCGTTGCGTTTGGTTGTCTTTTCTTTCTCCAGGCGATCGCGCAGGCGCAAGGTTTCGGCACACAGTCGAGCCTGGTCGGCGTTAAGCGCCAACTCGTGAATCAATTTGCGGGTCTCTGCTTCGATCGCGCGCCCGAAGTCCAGGTCTCCGGCGACTGCCCGCAGTTTTACGTGCGCCAGCCACTCCCAAAAACCTGCCCGCTTTTTCAGATAAGCGACGAAGGCATCCGATCCAGTAACCAGTGGGCCTTTTTGTCCGTCGGGACGCAGCCGGAGATCGACGCGATATAGATAGCGCTCGCGCGTGATGCTGGACAGTGCCGTGATCAGCAACTCGGCGATGCGCGCGTAAGCCTCATCATGAGTCAGTCCCGCAACGGGCGAGGGCGCCGCTGAGTCGTAAACAATCAACACATCCAGGTCGGACCCATAGTCCATGCCTCCGCTCCCCAAACGGCCCAGGCCAAGCACTGCAAGATGCGGCTCGGCTGCCAACTCCCCATAACGCCGTGCGAGTTCGCGCTCGGCAATCAGCAGCGCCACGTCAATGGCCGCGACCGCCAGTTCAGTCAGCAGCCGATTCAAATCCGTCAGCATCAGCTCATGCGCGGCATCGCGCGCGCCAATCTCAACCAGCAGGCCCGACCACGTGCGCCGCAGGGCGTTGAGTTCCGCGCGAAAGCTTTGCTGCGGAGTGACGCCGGCGTTTAATTCGCGCAGGTGGTCGCGTCGCAGGACCGTAACGGCGTCCGTAGCAAGGGCGTGAATCAGGGTCGGGCTGCCGGCCATGATTTCGCCGAACAATTCGGACGCGCCGCAAACCTGCACCAGAGATTCAACCTCAGATTGAGTGATCGTCTGTGGCTCGCTTGCCTTGTCGAGTGAGCCGGCAAACCGTGTCGCGAGCGAAAGAGCTCTTTGAGAATTCAGCGACGCGTGGGCCGCAGTTCTCAGGACACCGGTTAGCGTGTCGAGGTCGTCGAGCTTTGCTTTGTCGGGTCTTTTCTTACCGGGGGTCAGGTGTTTCAGAAAAATGGACGCCGCCAGGCGCGCGGCCGCCTCATCAGGATCGGTGAAACCTGCACCATCAAATGCCACGGAGGGCTGGCCGGCCCTCGGATCCGCGGGTGAGCTAGCCTCGGCGCCAGCAAACAGGCGATCGAACACGACGCGAACATTCGAGGTGTGCGTGGCCAGCGCACCCTCGAAGTCGGCCAGCGCGTCCTGTCCGGAGAAATTCATACGCCGGGCGACAAGCTCGCGACGACCGCGATCGATCGGCAGGGAGTGGGTTTGCAGTCCGTGCTCCATTTGCAGCCGATGTTCCAGCGCGCGCGCGAAATGGTAAGCGTCGGATAGTTGTGTGTATTCGACATCGGAAATCAACTCGCGATCAGCCAGACGGCCGAGGCTGATCAAAGTATGCGGTGCGCGCAACCACCGATCGCGACCGCCGTAGGCTATTTGCAGAGCTTGCGCGATGAACTCGATTTCACGAATGCCGCCACGACCGAGCTTAACGTTGAACCCCTTCTCTTCCCGCTCGCTTTGGGAATCGATCTTCTGTTTTACCTGGCTCACCTTCGCAAGAGCCGCGGCGACACTGACATCAGAGCGAAAGACGCGGTCGATAACGCCTCTGGAAAACTGGGCGTAGAGTTGCTGCGATCCGGCAGAGGCCCGAGCGCGAATCAGAGCTTGCAGTTCCCAGTCTTGTGCGGTTTTTTCGTAATAACGGACGGCTTCACCAAGGGCACAAGCCAGCGCGCCTACGCGCCCGTGCGGACGCAAGCGCACGTCGATTCGATAGGCGGCGCCTTCGCCGGTCGCCTCGCTGACCACGCGCAAGAGGGATTCCGCCAGTTTGACGAAATACTCGCGATTGGTAATCTGTCCACGCGTGCCGCCCGCTGAAGTGACGCCTTCGTCCGAATAGAGAAAAATCAGATCGAGGTCCGAAGCGTAGTTCAGTTCGCGAGAACCGAGCTTGCCCAGGGCCACGATGCAAAACTCCGCGCTCACAATGCGACCGCGCGCGCCGGTGCTTTGCGGTGAACCGTAACGATTGTCCAGTTGTTGCCGTGCCAGGTTCAGCGCATATTCGAGAATCGCATCCGCCAGGTTCGACAGCTCTTCCGTGGTCTCGACAATTGTGCGGATACGGCGGATGTCGTGCAGGTAAGTGCGTAGCAACTCGCGGCGGCGAAAGCGCGCCAGGAGAACGTGTGGGTCCAGCTGCGAGTTAGTCAGTGCAAAGCGCGCGAGCGATTCGCCCAACTCTTCCCGAGTGCGCACGCGCGGACTGGCACGTTCACGCTGCAGCCAGGTGAGGTAATCAGGGTTTTGTTCGAGGGTGGCAGCCAGCAGCGGACTCCATGCCGCAATTGCCAGCAGGTCCGAGAGCAGTCCCGGTTCGCGCCGAAGTAGCCGCTTGACCTGCTGGTGCTGATGCACGAGGCGATCGAGGAGAAGGCGCGCCGCATGAGATTCAGGTAGCTGGCGCAGCAACCGCTCGACCATTTCATCAGTAGCCGTCACGCCGATATACTACGCGGCGAGCGAGGGGCCTAGCTAGCCGAGGTAGTTGCATTGACGAGGCTAATGAGGTCAGCACCGACAAGATATCCTGGCAGCGGACCCCAAGATCCGCCGCCTGAGAGTGTTCGTACTTCCGGCCGTAGACTACACGTCGTAATACATCGAGAACTCAAGCGGGTGCGGCCGCAGGCGCAGCGGTTGGATTTCCCGCTCGCGCTTATAACTGATCCACCTTTCAATCATTCTCGACGTAAAGACGTCACCCTTCCGTAGAAACTCGTGATCGTCTTCCAGGGCGCTCAGCGAAGCATCAAGCGAACCTGGCAAACTCGGCACGTCTTTCAGTTCCTCTGGCGAAAGATCATAGATGTCCTTGTCGAGCGGAGGTCCCGGGTCGATCCGGTTCTGAATGCCGTCGATCCCGGCCATGACCATGGCGGAAAACGCCAGGTATGGGTTACACGACGGATCAGGGGGCCGAAACTCCAAACGCTTTAGTTTCGGATTCGTTGAGAACATGGGAATGCGAATAGCCGCCGAACGATTGCGCGCCGAATAGGCCAGATTCACCGGAGCTTCGAACCCGGGCACAAGCCGCTTGTAACTATTGGTAGTCGGCGCCGCAAAAGCGGCAATGGCCGGCGCGTGCTTCAAAAGGCCGCCAATGTAGTGCATTGCGATCTCTGACAGCCCGGCATAGCCATCGCCCGCGAAGAGGGGCTTGTCCGCTTTCCACAGAGACTGATGGCAGTGCATTCCCGAGCCGTTGTCACCGAACAAAGGCTTAGGCATAAATGTCGCCGTCTTGCCGTTTTTGAGAGCGGTGTTCTTGACGACGTATTTAAATATTTGCAGGTTGTCGGCGGTGCCGAGCAGGGTCGAATAACGAAAGTCGATTTCGCACTGACCCGCGGTAGCTACCTCGTGATGATGACACTCGACGGTAATGCCACACTCGGCCAGGATCAGCGAAATCTCAGCCCGCAGGTCGCTTAAGGTATCTATCGGGGGCACTGGCACGTAGCCTTCCTTCGGCCGAATGCGGTGGCCAAGATTGGGGCCCTGGTACTGGTTTCCGTCACGGCCACTGTTCCAGTGTGCCTCATCCGAATCGATAGAATAGCCGGCGCTGTATTGCTCGTTGTGGAACTGCGCGCTGTCGAAGACAAAAAACTCGGCTTCCGGGCCGAAGTTCGCGACATCGGCGATGCCGGCACTTTTCAGATAGCTTTCGGCCCGGACGGCCACCGTGCGGGGATCGAAGGCATAACCCTGGCGCGAGATCGGGTCGACCGCGTTGGCCACCAGACAAAGCGTCGGCACGTCGGAAAATGGATCCATCCAGAAGCGATAGGCATCAGGCACCAGCAGCATGTCTGACTCATGTATGGCGGCCCAGCCGCGAATTGATGACGCGTCGAAGCCAAACCCATCTTCAAACGAGCCTTCGTTTAGTTCACCGATCGGAAAGCTCAGGTGTTGCCACGAGCCCGGCAGATCGGTAAACCGGACCGAAACAAACTTGGCGCCTTGTTCAGAGGCATACTTCAACACAGTTTTAGCGTTCATTTAGTCTCCTGTTTCGAAAAAAAAGTGAGTGATGTGGTTGACCTTCGCCCCTCAGCGGTGATTGGTGCGAAGCCTTTTGGTGGAACGGACAGTCTGCGGAGCGCGAAAACGTCATTCAGCGGCGCGCAATAAAAACTGGCATTATAGTTCGGATACTCGCGATGTCAAGAACTTTAGTAAGAAAACTTTGAAATGATGAGCCGGGATTTTGGTTTTGGTCGCAAGTGTTCCACGAGCCGCTTTACTCGAGGTCGAACAGAGGAGATATCAGGCGGAAAAAGTCTGATCCCTTTGCCAGCCGCTTCCCCGTCTAAACAGCTAAGCACTGGGAACCTAACGGCTTGAACCAAAGATTCGGCACAAAAAAGTGATAGACCCACCCCGCGTTTTCTGTTACATTCTGCCGTTAAGGTTCCATCCCTAGAAAACCGCTATCCGGCCGCAAATAGCAGCCACGCAAAGGGTTGCTGTGGCGGGACGCTTGCTGAAAGAGCATACCAGGAGACCGCTCGTTGACCACCGCGATCGAACAGACAGTCGAAACCTACGGGATCGAGAACTGGGGTGCTGGCTATTTCGATGTTAATCGGAAGGGTAACCTGATTGTGCGCCCGGCCGAGGGCGATCCACGTTCAGCCGACCTGAAGGAGATTATCGAAGACCTGGCCAGCCGCGGCATTGCGGCGCCGGTGCTGCTGCGGTTTCCGCAGCTCGTGGCCGCCCAGGTCCGCAAACTGCAACGCGCCTTCAGCAAATCGATCCGCGAATACGAATACCAGGGCGCGCATATGTGCGTCTATCCGATGAAGGTCAATCAGCAACGCTCGGTGGTCGAAGAATACCTGCGCGAAGGCTCGCGTTATGACTTTGGCCTGGAGGCAGGATCGAAAGCTGAACTGTATGCCGCGCTCGCCCTCGAACAAGCGCCCGACAGTCTGCTGGTGCTGAATGGTTTCAAAGATGAAGAGTTCATCCAGATGGGTTTCGCCGGCGCGAAAGCAGGCAAGCGCGTAGTCATCGTCGTGGAAAAACTGAGCGAGCTGGATCACATCCTGCGTATCGCCGATCAGAGCGAAGGCGACATGCCAATAATTGGCATGCGCGTCAAGCTCTATTCAAAAGGTTCTGGGCGTTGGGAAAAGTCCGGCGGTGAAGCCGCAAAGTTCGGACTGACCACGACCGAGCTTTTGGAAGTAATCAATCGCTTGAAAGAAGCCGGCCGCATCGACATGTTGCGCCTGCTTCATTTTCACATCGGCTCACAACTCACCGATATCAAGCGCATCAAGAATGCGATGAAAGAAGCCGCGCGCGTCTATGCCAAGGTGCACCAGATGAAGGTGCCGATTGAACTGCTGGATGTCGGCGGCGGCATGGCCGTCGATTATGACGGTTCAAAGACGGCGTTTGATTCTTCGGCCAATTACAATTCGCAGGAATTCGCCAACGATGTAATCTACACGATCAAACAGGTCTGTGACGACGAGAACGTTCCGCATCCGACAATCATTCAGGAGTCGGGCCGCTTCCTGTCGGCTTATCACGCGATTCTGGTAGCGAACGTTCTGGATGAGATCGAGACGGTCGTCGAAGACATCTCGCCGATCGAGATCGACGAGGACGATCCCCAGGTGGTGATCGAACTGGGCGATCTGCGTAAGACGATCACCATCAAAAACTATCGCGAGTATTACCACGACGCGCTCGAACATCGTGAAGAGCTTTTCACGCTTTTTAACCTCGGCTTGATCTCGCTGGAAGATCGCGCGAAAGGCGAAGTGCTTTTCTGGGACGTGTGCGAGCACGCCGATCGCTACGCTCAGCAGTTAAAGTATGTTCCGGAGGAGTTTGGCGATCTGCGGCGGTTGTTATGCGCGAAGTACCTGACCAACTTTTCTGTTTTTCGATCCGTTCCCGATCATTGGGCGCTCGATCAGTTGTTCCCAATCGTTCCTATCCAGCTCTTGAACAAGACGCCGACTGAGTTCGCCACGCTTTGCGACATCACCTGCGATTCCGACGGAGTCGTCGACAAGTTCATCGATCTGCACGACGTAAAGCAGGTGCTCGAGTTGCACAAGCTCGATCCGGACGAACCCTATTACCTGGCCTTTATGCTGGTCGGCGCTTATCAGGAAGCAATGGGTAATAACCACAACCTTTTTGGCGTACCGAACGAAGCGCAAATTCACATCGACGAAGAAGGCTATCTGATCAAGAAAGTGATTCGCGGAACTACCGTTGGCGAAGCGGCCGGGCGGGCGCGTTACGAGCGCGGTTTATTGCACGACGGATTTCGCCGCCAGGTAACGCAGAGAATTAAGGATGGCGAATTAAGCGAAGCCGAAGGCGCCGACCTGGTGAATTTTTATGAATCTCGCTTTGACGCCTACACCTACGTCGCTATTAATGGTAACCGCAGCAAGGGCCGGCGGCGTCATGATTATTGAGAACTGTCCGGCAAACTAAAGTGTATCGGACCTTTGAAAGAGGTTAAGACAAGCTTATGGTGACACAGCGAAAACCAAAACCCAGCAAATACCTGACTATTCCTACCCGTCCCGTGCAAGTCGATCGGGACCGTTCGGTAGCCGGGCTGCTGGAAAAGATGGAAGGCACCGGATTCGGTGGCCGCCAGTTGGCCGAAGCGCATCGCATTTGGCTGGACATGCTGGGCGACAACACGACGATCATGATGGCCGCCTCGGGCGCGCTGATACCCGCGGGTATGCGGCGGCTGCTGGCTTATGTGGTCAAGAACCGTTTCATCGATGTGTTGGTGCTGTCAGGCTCGATGATTTTCCATGATCTGCACGAGACCCTCGGACGTCATCATTTCCAGGCCCACCCGAACATGACCGATGCCGAGCTTGAGTCGGCACAGATCAATCGCATGTGGGACCTTCTGGCCAGCGAAGAGGAATATCACGAAGCCGAAGAGTGGGTCGGAGGATTTGCGAGTCAGTTGGATCAGTCGCGGCCGTACTCGACCCGTGAGTTCCTGCACCTGCTCGGCCGCGAGCTGGCCGAGATCGCCGCGGAAGACGGCGTGCTGACCGCAGCTTACAAATCGCGAGTTCCGGTATTTTGTCCGGGGATCACCGAAAGCGGCATCGCGGTAGGCATCGCGGGCTCGCGCTTTGAAAAGAAGAACAACTTTCAGTTCGACATCGTGCAGGACGTGCTCGACATGGCGCAGATCGCCATCCGCGCCCGCGTCTCCGGAGTCATTAACATCGGCGGCGGCATAACGAAAAGCTTCCTGCGCCAGACAGAGATGTCCGCGCACATCTTCAAGCAGCAGATTCACGGCCACAAGTATGCAATCCAGATCGCGGCCGACGCGCCGCATCCCGGCGGACGCTCCAGCGCCGTCGCGTTCGATGAATCACTGGTCTACGGAAAGCTTGGCCGTGGCGCGCTGACGTCGTATGTAAACTGCGACGCGACGATCGCGCTCCCGATCATCATTACCGCCCTGTCACAGACCGCGGCAAAATACATGAAGGGCCGCCGCCGGCCGAACTTCACCTTCAGCGCCAAAGATTTGATCGTTGAAGTACCGTAGGCACTGTCGTGCTAGAATCTCAATTGAACAAGCTGGGGTAAGGAGGCGGCGCAAATGGCACGAAGACTAAAGGACTTGAAGGAAGTCAAAATCGAACGCCCGCCACGAATCAAGTTGTCCGCCAAAGAATCGCTAAAGCGAACACAGGAGTTCGACAAGCGAAAGGGGCAGTTCATTGCCACTGTCCGAAAGGGCAAGAGTTGAAGTCTATCTGCCCGATCTCCCACGTGCGATTTATCAGGATCTGCTAGCCGCTCTCACGCGAGAATTCACTTACACGTTCGGCGGTTGCACGATCATTAGCGGACTCGATGGTAGCTATCTATCTCCCGCCGGACAACAAATCCAGGATCGCATCAATCTCATCTACTCCAGCTTCGACAGGTCGCGCATTCTGGTTTGGCCCGTCGCCTACGACGGCATGGTCTCGTATGAATCATCACCACAGAGACACAGAGGACTCACAGAGTTACACAGAGAAGGCCTTTTGCCGGCCGTGAAGGACACGAATCTAAGTTAGCTTCTTCCTGAACGCCTCCTTCAATCCTGTCTGAGCCTGATCGTGCGCATCGTAAACATTAGGCCGGGCGAGCACGGAGCGGTATTGGGTCATCGCGTCGTTGCGCTTGCCTGCCAAATCCAATGCCCGCGCCGCGTACAGGTGCGCCATCGTCGCCAGTCCCTGCTGTGCGCCGGGAACATCCGCCGCCGCCAGAAACTCTTTCGCCGCCTTTTCATATTGGCCGGCGGTCATCAACGCCTCCCCATACTTGAAATGAATCAGATCGAAGGCCCGGGCGGCAGTGTCGCGGACTGCCTTGTCCTTCAGCAGAGAATCGAAAGTAGCGAAGGCTTCAGTCTCGGCCGCAGTCGTCTCCGTGGCGTGGTTCGCCTGGCGCTCAAGCGCGGCTTGCAACACTAAGGCGTCGGCAGCTTCCAAACGATACAGATAGTTGCGCGGGTACTTGGCAACCAACTCGCGCGCGATGGCCGCGGCTTCCGCGTACCGCTTTTCGCGCGTGTACAAAACGATCAGCAGCGTCCGGGCCTCGTCGCGTACCCAGCGGCCTTCTTTAGTGACGCGCTCGAGCGTTGCCAGTCCGCGCTTTTTCGATCCGCGAAAGCCGGCGACTCCCGCGATTAGCTTAATCGGCAACGGGAGCGATCCAACCGTGAAGTCATAGAGACCAATCGTAATCTCGGCGTCGTGGTAATTCGGATCCAGCTTGATTACTTCCCGGTGTCGATCGACGGCGTCGGAACCGTCCTTCAGGGCTGCGAAGTGGCGGCGCTCGACGGCTTCTTCAAACGCAGCCTTGAGTCCTTCGATGGCGCCCATAAAGTAAAGTGCCTCAGTATCTTTTGGATACTGCTTCAAACGCGCTTCGGTAAGCACTCGCGCCTGGCGCGTCAGCAAGCGAAACTGATCGACCACTTTCGGATCGGCCTTGTCGTCGCCCGTCGAATAGAAAGTATCGTCGCCGCCGTAGAGTGAAGACTGCAAACGCCGCGTTTGGTAGAGAGTCTCGATCCACAGGCCGTCAGCCAAAAACTGAGGGCCCGCGGGATAGTTCGGAAAGGCCTCAGCCATTTCTTTGAAGCTCTTGCGCGCCGTTTCATAGTCGAGATTGAACAGGGCCTCTGACCCCGTAATGCGAAGCGTTTCAAACTTTGCGCGCTCGGTTTCGGTGAGCCAGGGACTTGGCGCGCTTTGTCCGAATGCTACACACGGCAAACCGAGCATGAAAAGCATCGCGAGATAAATCAAAACTTTCATTCAGATCGCTCCATTATTTCAAGCCGGATCGATGTTCGCGGCTATGCCGACCGATGTGCAGTAAGGCTGTGCCTTACCGTAAGTACATCCTTCTTGATAAAGGGGGCTCCGCCTCCGAATTCTGTCGCCCGCTAAAGCGGGCTTGGATCGAGGCATAGCCTCGACCATTCGTTGACTCGGGAAAAGGCAAAGCCTTTCCGCACATTTGGCGGCCGAGCCTTAAAGAACTTTATCCCAAGGATGATTGCAAACCTCATCGTATTACTTCTTTAGCGCCGGCAGCACGATGAGAATCGGCACGATGATAGCGGCAAGGCCGATGGCGAGGCCGATCTTGTGTTTGCGCGGCGGAATTCGTCGCCCGTAAAGATCTCGGCTGTGGCCATAGCCGCTCTCCACCTTTTTGACTTCGGTGTATTTGAACTCCACGAGCTGTTTCAGGTCCACTTCGTACATCTTGAAGTTATCATCCTCGACGCTCTGGATTGAACCGTGAAAGATATCGCCGTTGCTCAGGCTGACGGTTACGTCCTTGCCCATTCCGATCTTCGTCACCTTCGCCTTGATCTTTTCTGTTCGGGAATCTGTCGCCGTATTGCCCTGAGATCCCGCGGAAACGGGAGCCTGTGTTCGCGCGCTCAAGGGTTGAGCGAAAACCAGGGCAATCAGCAGAAACGATAACGGCTTGGTTGTTTGGGCTCTGTTAACCATAACTCTCAAGATATTTCACCCCGCTTCCGGTATTGAACAAAACGACGCGTTCGTCAGCCTTAACCGACTCGTCTGCCAGCAACTTCCTTAACGCCGGCAAACACGCGGCCCCTTCAGGCGCACAGAAGATTCCTTCCGCGGCGCCAATCTCCTTCGTTGCTCCGATTAATTCTTCATCAGTCACCGCGATTGCGGTTCCGCCCGACGCCCGCAGGGCATCAATGATCAGGAAGTCTCCAATTGCCTTGGGCACGCGCAGGCCGGAAGCGGTTGTATGCGCGTTCGGAAACTCATCAGCAAAACGCTTCCCTTCTTCGAAGGCGCGTACGATCGGCGCGCAGCCAGCCGCTTGGACTGTCACCATGCGCGGCCGCTTTGATCCGATCCAACCCATCTGTTCCATTTCATCGAAGGCTTTCCACATCCCAATCAACCCTGTGCCGCCGCCGGTGGGATACATGATCACATCCGGCAGCTCCCAGTCGAACTGCTCCGCCAGTTCATAGCCCATGGTCTTCTTGCCTTCAATCCGATAGGGCTCTTTCAAAGTTGAGACATCAAACCAACCTTCGGCTTCTTTACGCCGCCCGACCTCCGCGCCACAGTCGGTGATCAGTCCGTCCATCAAAGTCACATGCGCGCCCGTCTGTTCGCACTCGATGACATTGGCTCGGGGTGTATCGCTCGGCATAAAGATATGCGCTTCCAAACCTGCCCGCGCCGCGTATGCCGCCAGGGCGCCCGCCGCGTTACCCGCCGAAGGCACCGCCAGCTTCCTGGCGCCCAACTCTTTGGCCATCGAAACCGCCGCCGCCATGCCGCGCGCTTTGAAACTCTGCGTCGGATTCTGCCCTTCGTCCTTGATGTAAAGATTCGCCATGCCTAGCTGCGCGCCGAGTCGCGACGCGCGCACGAGCGGCGTGAATCCTTCGCCCAAGGTAACGATGTTCTCGTCCTGATCGACCGGCAGAACTTCCCGGTAACGCCACAGATCGGGCCCTCGCTCTCTCAAACTCTCTTTTGTCAAAGAGGCCGCCGCGCTCTTCAGGTCATAACGAACCAGGAGCGGCTTTCCACATTCTGTGCAAAGGTTGTGCAACAGCCGTGCCTCATGCTTCGCGGCGCATGCGGCGCATTCCAGATGGGTGACATTCATTGGTTTTCGTTACGGATTCCTTTCAGATTTTTTCCACGGGTTCTGCTTAGTATTAGCCCGGGCATGATAGCCTTTTTGTGGGCTAATACGTCAGGTGGAGCGAGAATCTTGCGGCATATTGACGGGACAGTGCGTGGCCACAGACTAGTCTGTGGTTCGTCCGTTTCCGAAATCACCGACTCAAGTCTGGGCCACTACCATCTCCAACGGAGCTGCTCGTCACGTGCACTTTCGTCTGTCTGAGGTTAAGCTTGCCATCAACATTTTTACCAAAATCGAGGAGAAAAAAGACCAAATGCCAAATCGAACAGCGGTGGTGCAGACTAACAAAGGGACAATTAAGTTTGAGTTGCTGGAAGAAGACGCGCCCAAGACGACCGAGAATTTTCGCTTGCTCGCCGAGAAGGGCTATTACGACGGCGTGATCTTTCATCGCTGCATCAAAGGCTTCATGATCCAGGGCGGCGATCCCGATGGTACCGGCCGGGGTGGACAGTCCGCCTGGGGCGGGAAATTCGCGGACGAGATTAATCCATCTTCCGAGGTTTATAAACGCGGCTACAAGGCGGGCACGGTCGCGATGGCGAACGCCGGACCAAACACCAACGGGTCACAATTCTTTATCATGCACGTTGATTACTCGCTGCCGCCCAGCTACACAATTTTTGGCCGCGTGACCGAAGGACAGGATGTGGTAAACGCGATTGCGACTACAGAGACGCGCAGTGACCGGCCGGTTTCAGAAATAAAGATGGAAAAAGTTACTGTCGAGTGAACCAGTGTCGCGTCTCTAAAAGTTCGCTGACAAAATCGGGACATGCCACCGGTGCACCACACTAGACTGATGCAGTTTAGAAAAGTGGCACGGGCGTCCCGGGTGTGAATCACGCGCAAGAGCGCGCGCCACAACTATTTCTCGTTCTCTGTGAGTTCCAACGTCACCGGATCGGGTCCCAACTTTGGCGCGTAGCGGATCGCATCAGCGACAAAACGCTTCGCGGCGCCGACAGAGTCTTGCAGGTTCATTCCCAGACCCAGGCACGCGGCTATCGCTGATGAAAGCATGCACCCTGTGCCGCGCACCGGCGGCGCATCGATCCACTCACCCGGAAACAACGTCACGTCGCCCTGGTCATCAAGCACATCGATTGCTTGACGGTCGGATCCGGCTTTTTCCGATCTCTGACCCCTGACCTCTGACCTCTGATTCAAATGTCCGCCCTTGATCAGCACTGCGCGCGCACCCATCTCGCGCAACTTGTGCGCTGCTTTGCGGATATCTTGTTCGTTCGTGATTCTCATTCCCGCCAGGGTTTCAGCTTCTGGAATATTAGGAGTGATCAAGCGAGCGATCGGCATCAACTCCCCCAACCACACTTCCCTCGCTTCCGGCTCCATCAGTTCATAACCGGATGTCGAACGAAGGACCGGGTCGACGACGGGCGCGGGCATGTCCGTCTCTTGTTTCAGGCGTACAACTTCCATGACGCTTTCGCGTGTCGGCAACATGCCAATCTTCACGGCAGCAATGCAGGATTCTTTGACGACCGGCAAAATCTGCGCGCGCAAAGACACCGCAGTTTGGTGAATCGCGCCGAAGACGCCTTCTGAATTTTGCATGGTCAGCGAAGTCACGGCGGCCACGGGAGTGCAGCCGAACGCCACAATTGTTCGAATGTCCGCAATGATTCCCGCGCCGCCGGAAGGATCAAAACCGGCGATGATGAGCGTAATCGCCGGGCGATTCGAGCCACTTGGCATAAGTAAAGTTACTTCAACTGCTCAACCAATTCAGCCGGGGTTACAAAGGAAAACCTCTTCGCCAGAGGATGCCCCACGATTTGATCGAAGTTCTCTTTCATGTTCAGAACTTCGTTACTGTGAAGGCTCACATCGCTTCTGACGGGCAAGGCTAAATACGGTCGCTCCACACTCAGTAAGCTGACCATTTCTCGTTTCATTAACCACGGCTTAGTGTTCAAAAGCAATAGCGGTTCAACCCGCTCAGTCTGCCTACTCCTGCGCAATTCAAAGCCCGTCCCTTCGACTTTGGCTCGTAACGAATGTGCGTTGCCATCATTGAGCGAAGCTGGAATGGGAATAGCAAAAGAATGTCTGCCATTGCCCTTCGCAGCGTCCAGAAGGTCCGGCCTAAAAACATTGGCAGGAACCGTCTTCAGCAGAACTTCTCCATCAAAGATCTCCACATTGATCGGCAGGTCAGGCCGCTTTGCATCAAAGGCCCATCCTGAAATCATCTGGCAATCAACCCTGTCGAGAAACCCCTCGTAGGTCGACCCCGGATTACGCAACCGAGCGCGGAGTTTGCCGCGAATTGAGGATTCTGGATAGCGGCCGTGAATCAACGACGTCAGCGCCCAATCCACCTGTCCCGTGCTCAGAGGTAAGATCCATAACCTTCGGCCACCCTCACTGTCCGGCCGGGTGAAGTTCTCTCTGGACGGGTGATATGGCCGCTGGGGAACATCCGAACAGTCCGGAAGTGAACCGATACACTCATCCAGGAAAAAGGGTCTTTTCGGCCCGGGTTCAACCGTCAAATCAAAGCACGCCCCTAGCTTCTCGATCAGATTCAAAGTCGCGTCGTTGATCCAGTGGTCGCCAAATCGAAATGACAAGCAGCGCCGGTGAAAACTCTTCTCGAACGCTGCAAAGCTGAGGCGAACGCAGTGCTCAACCCACTCCTGATCTTCCATGTCCGCAACCCAACCGTCTGAAGCTTCATTCCAGCGCCAGGCGTGAGCATGTAGTCCGATCTCATCCTCATGTTTTTCAATCCGATCAAAAAGGTGGCGGTAGCGTGTGGCCGCCCAGTTCGGAGTCCCATACGTATGCTCTATTTGAGCGTCCATACGCACGAACCAGGAGAAACGCACCGCAGAACTGGTGGCATCTTCAAGCCGGGGTCTTAGCTCTTCATAGAACTCAAACGTCTTTTCAAATCCAACCCAGTCGTTTGTGACGTTGGGATCTATGGCCCTTATGTCCGGCTCTACGTCAATGCAGATTACGATCGGTATTTTTTCCATGTCAGGGCAGTTAGTTCAAAACGGTGAGGCGCTTCTCAAAATCCTTAACTCCCGTCAGATCAGGTTTCGACAGAGCATTTATCGCGGCAATGGTCGCCGCCAGGCTCTGCGAGTTGTCATGGTCGCCAAACAGACTAATGCCGGCAATCCCACTGGCCCCGGCGTGTAGACATTCAATCGCGTTGCCGCTCGAAATGCCGCCGAGGGCGAATAAGGGAAACGGCGCCAATTCGCGCGCGGCTACTTCCAATCGCTCCGTGCCCACCGGCGGGCCATACTTTCCTTTTGATGGCGTTGGGAAGATGGGCCCAAAGACCGCGAAGTTCGCGCCTTCCTTCCGCGCCTCCCGAGCTTCGTCCAGAGAATGTGTCGATGCGCCAATCATGAAACTCCTGCCAAAGGCGTTTCTAATTAGCGCCGGCGTGAGGGACCGAGTCGTCAGGTGGACGCCATGTGCACGGGCGCCGGCGGCGACGTCCGCGCGATCGTTGACTAAGATTCGCGTCGCACTTCCGCGGGCGATCGCGACCACGCGCGCCGTTAGCTCGAAGAGGACTCGAGCCGTCAGGTTCTTCTCTCTGATTTGAATTAGTTGAATGCCGGCCGCGACCGCCGTGGAAACCTGAAGCAGAATATCACGAAACTCTTCACTCGCCGGCGTGGTTGTCTCACTGGTTGCGCCGCGGGTAATCAGATAAAGGATCGGCTTTGGCAGGTTGAGCTCCATCGACCACGACCCTCTCGGGAAGTTTCGAGCCCGAGCTTTCCACAAAAGGCAGCCCTGAGTCCAGTGCCCTGACCGTCTGACGGAAATGAACTAACTCCCACACACCCATTCCCAGGTTCAAAATTCCGATACCGGATACGGCCCCGCGCACCCACCCGGAGGCCACGAACCGTTGCACTCCATAACCGGCCTTATGAGCGGCAAGCAACAGGAAATAGTTGTTTCCCCAATCGCTCAGTCCCAGCCAACCATGCGGGACCCACGGCAGCACCGTCAAAACGATACCAATCTCCAGACAGAGAATGATGTAAAAGATGACCGAAAGCCGTGAAGACACTCGTCAGGCTCCTTCAAATGAACAAACTTGCGCCCGCACCCGCGTCACTGGTCCTGGTTGATAAAACTAAACCGAAGCGTGAAAGCTAGTTTACGTGCTGCTCGTGGTTCTGGTTTCGCGCAGCGTTGCCATTCTCTCCATTGGCGCGCGCCCGCAGCACTCGTAAACGCTCATTCACACCCCGATAGGAAACATCTATTCCGTAAACTTCAGTAAAAAGATCGATAGCGCGATCCAAATCACCAGCCTGCTCGTAGGCGGCGGCCAGTTCATAGCGCAAGGCCTGGCGCTCGTCTTCCGAGGCGCCCGCACTATTCAATCCCTTATTAAACCACTTTACCGCCAGCTGAGGCACGCCCTTCTCCATGAAACAATGTCCCAGGAGGTTGCAGCATTGCAAATAGCGCGCGGTGCCGTCATCCGGAGCGACCAGACCCGCGGCCGTTTGAAACTCTTCCAGGGCCTCTTCGAACAGATCCATTTCCTTATAAGCCAGTCCCAGGTTGTAATGGGTTTCGTAGTCGCCGTTGCCGTTATAGTCGGCCTCACCTTCCGCCGACACGCGGTACTCCTCAAATATTTCCGCCAGGCCAGGATCGATCCCCTGGTGCGCTTGCGGCACTGGCGACGAAGCTCGCGGGCTCGGCGCAGCAACTTCTGTAACCACAACGGGGGCAATCGAAGCGAGCTCGAATTCCTCTTTCGCGAACTCTCCTTTCGATAGCACAAAACTGGCATCGTCCCTCGGCACCGTGGCATCGGCCGCCGGGGATCCGGCATTATCATTCAAGGTTTCGAGTTGGCGCCTCCGAAGGTCGATGTCCGCATGCGCTCCAAACTGCCGCTCCAGTAAGTCGAGGGTATCGAGCGCAATATCTGCGTAACCCTGTGCGATGTAGAAATCCACGCTCTCGAGCTCCTGCGTGCGAGCATCCTTCGTCCGATCAATCTGCGCTTGAGTTGTGACGGCGTCATCGTCTGGCGACGGGAACTCCTCAGCAACGACTGCTTCAAACGTGAAGCCCCGTTCGATCTCAGTTTGATCGCCGGACTCGCTCTTAGGCTCGGCCATGTCGGTGCCGGGACTCCATTCAAACTCACTTTCACCAACCGGAGTTGAAGACCCGGGTGAATCGAACACGAACTCACTGCTGTCAGTGGCTGCTTCCGCTTTAGGCTCAGGTTGAGGCTGAACCATTGATTGCATTTCCGGCAGGACTTCCGCCGCGAGATCTTCTTCGGCGCCGCCAAGCTGCCTCAGGCGCTCAACGTGATGCCCCTGATCCGGAGCCAGCCGCGTTAACTGAGTCAGCGCGTATCGCTCGTCTTGCTCCAAACCTGCGGCCTCTGCCGCTTCTGCCAATCTCTCCAGCGCCGCTTTCAATTTCTCCATGTCGCGCTGCCACCAAAAAGCACGCACCAGCAAACGCAGGGCCTGTACATTGTCGGAATCACACGTCAGTAACTCATCCAGCAGCTCGAGCAATTTATTGTCTTCACGCTCGGCGAGCATTTGCTCCGCTATTCCGGCAACGATGCGAACTGCATCCTCGACCTTGTCGGACGTGAGATACAATCGGGCCACATCAATGTACCGCAAATACGCCGACGATTCTTTTGCGATCAGTGCGGCCGTAGCTTGCTCGGCCTGGGATGGATCTTCGGCTTCGACGTGCGCGCGGGCCAGCATTGAAAGCAAATCAACATCGTCCGGATTGTCGGCCGAGGCACGCTCGATCAACTCAGCCGCCTCATCGGCGGTACCGCGGGCGCTGTGGGCGGCCAGTAGTCCTTTGAGCACGACATGATCGGCCGGACGAATCTCCAGGGCCTTCCCAAACACTTCCAGTGCTTCGTCGAATGCAGCGCGGGTCACCAGATGCTGGCCGGCTTCCGTAAATGCAGCGGCGGCTTCCGTGTTCATGCCTTCTTTGAAGTAGCCTTCGGCCAGCTTGATGCGAATCTCTGTGTTTTGAGAATCGAGATCCGCGATCTTGCGAAGGACTTCCAGACCCTCCTGCGTAGCGCCCGCCTTACTATGAGCACTGGCTACAGCCAAGTAATGAGCCCGGGCTTCGACGACGAGGTCCTGTTGGGCGTAAAGGTCTGCGAGGTGGGTCGCAATTTCAGTGTCGTTAGGCTGCAGACGATCGATCTTCTTGAACATCGCGATTGCCTTAAGAGCAAAATCCTGATCGCGGTAATGTTCGGCGATGCGCCGGAAACAGGAAATCGCCGCGGGCTGGTTGCCGACGCGGACATAGAGGTCCCCGAGCATGTTGAGGGTGTTGAAATCGTCGGGCTCATCCTCGACGATCTTGCAGTATTCTTTGACAGCCGCCGGAATCTTACCCAACTCCAGGTATCTCTCGGCCGCACGCAGAGTCTTTACCTTATCGAACGCCATGTTTTTCGAACTCTTAGACTGGAAATGATTAAGGCGAGGTCAGGTGCCTGACGCCATTGAGGAAACACGAGCTTTAGCCTGCCGAAAGCCGCCTCGAAACTCAGCGGCCCTTCTACGCTAACACGCGAAAAAGCTAGTGTCAACGACGTTTTCCCAAAACAAACCGTTGCCAACGAATATTCGGTGGGCTGAGGTTAAATAACGTCTGCAAAGTTCTTTCTGCTTCGTGCAAACCACCAGTATCCAAAGACAAAGCTGACTATCGCGAAGACGGTGAAATATGCAAGGCCCCGCCAATCTGGCAGGTTGCCATCGAGGATAATCCGGCGATAGTTGCGTACCAGCGGCGTAAATGGATTGAGATTCACGATCCCTCGATAGCCTTCGGGCACCAGTGTCTCGGGATAAATAATCGGGGTTAGATACATCCAGGCCATCAACAGCAGCGTGATTCCCTGCACGATATCGCGAATAAAGACTCCGAGGGAGGCGAGGAGCCATGCGGCGCCAAACGTGGCGATTAGCTGCGGGAGGACCAGCAGAGGCAGAAAAACGATCGTCGCGTGCATTTCACCGCGAAGAAGGACTGCCGCAATGACTAAAGCGACAGTGCCGAACATTTGATTAACCACCGCCGCGAGCGACAGCGAGACCGGAAGAGTCTCGAGCGGAAAAACCACGCGCTTGACCAGATTCGCATGCGCGACGATCGTGTTTGAAGAAAGCTGCAGAGATTCCTGAAAGGCGTTCCAGGGCAACAACCCACAGAAAAGATAAAGCGCATAGTCCCACTGCGAGTTGCTGTCACCGAATCTTGCCTTGAAGATTCCGGCGAAGATGATCGTGAAAATCGCGATCGTTACTATCGGCGTCAGCAAAGCCCAGACGATACCCAGCACCGAACCGCGATAGCGCGCGGCCAACTCGCGTTTAGTTAGCGAGACGATCAGTTCAAAGCGCCGGGGGAGTTGCCACAGCGGTCGCCACACGGCCCTCCGTGCTGTTTGCGCAGAGATCATGCCAGGTATTCTAATTGGTTGGTGGTCGGTTGTCAGTGCCGCTTAGCCCCACACTTTTGCGATCAGGGAGCTCAACCCACTACTTGTCGAAAGGCTGATAGAAACGCTTCCATTTCGGGCTGCTTGCCGATGGTCACGCGCATGTGGTTTGGCAGGGTCGGAAACGGGCGTCCGACCTGCACGCCCTGCTGACTCAAAGCATCGATCAACGCACGTACCGGACGCCTCACATCGATCATCATGAAGTTTGCCTGTGAAGGAATGTGCTGGTAGCCCATCGCGTTTAGTTGGCCGGTTAAGTACTTCCTGGTTTCGTTATTCAACCGGCGACTGTTTGTAACCTGACCGGCATCGTTGAGACTCGCGATCGCCGCCGCCAGCGCCATGATATTTACGCTGTCCCAGGTTTGATGCGGCCGCAGGCGCTGAATTGTTTCACGTTGGGCGACGCAGTAGCCGCAACGCAGGCCTGCCATTCCGTAAATCTTCGAGAAGGTCCGCGCCACGATCAGATTCGGATGATCCTTGATCATCGGAACCACACTTTCGTAATCCGGACTGTCTGCGTAGTGAAAGTAGGCTTCGTCCACGATAATCATAGTCTGGCGCGGAACTTGTGCTATGAACTCCCGCATTTCATTCTTCGGAGTGATGCTGGCCGTCGGATTGTTGGGGTTGCAGACGTAAATCAAACCTTCGCGGGCCGCGGCGCGCATTTTCGCCAAATCGTGCCTGAAGTTCTTGGTGAGTGGAACTTTCACGATCTCTGCGCTGTTGACACGCGCATGATTGAGAATCGCCTCGAAGGTCGGATCGGCGACGATCAGTTTTCCGCGACCCGGAATGAATGTCAGCGCGCCCCCACGCGTCGCACGTGACAAGGGCACTGGACGATCAGTGCCGGAAGACATGGGTCCGGTGAATGCAGCCGCGCAAAGTTTCAAAACCTCTCCGGAACCATCTCCGAGTAAGATCTGATCCCGATTGACGCCGTTGATATTTGCCAGCGTCTCAATCAACAGGTCCGCATGTTCGTCCGGGTAGCGCCAGGCGATACTGAAGGCGTCCGTCATCGCCTTGAGCGCCATGGGCGACGGCCCGTAAGGATTCTCATTCGAGTTCAGACGGACGACGCTGGTCGTGCCTGTTAAATGAAGAGCGGGCTCAACGGCTGGCGATGGTGAGCCCAGTGAAGTCCCGCGATGAGCAACGGCGTACGCCGCGCCTGCGCCAAGCAGGTGCGCAAACCTGCGGCGAGAAATTGTTACTAAACCTGCCATTAGTCGAAACCTCCCGGACGTGAATCGAGTGTGCCGCATTATCCGCCATCAATTCCACCAGGCCAAATGTTTTGTCTCTGAATTAATCAAGCAAGCGCACCAGCCAGGGAACGACCCGGGATGCCTGGCCTTCCAGGTTGTGGTACGCTGACAAAAATCATGCAGGACAGTAGCGCGACAACTCTGTTTCCAGAAATGTCTGAGCTCGAAAGGTCGACTGCCGGTTCCACCACGGCCGCGCCCCTCGCGGATCGCATGCGTCCGCGCACACTCGGCGAGTTCGTCGGACAGGAACAACTGGTGGGCGAGGGCCGGGTATTGCGGCGCCTGATTGAAGGTGGAGGCACGCTGCCATCGCTGATCCTCTGGGGGCCGCCCGGGACTGGAAAAACAACGCTGGCGCGATTGTTGGCAGAGAAAACGGACGCCCGATTTGTGGCGTTGTCGGCTGTCTTTTCGGGGGTGAAGGATTTACGCGCCGCGATTGCCGAAGCTCGTCTGGATCGTCAAAGGCGTCGTCGGACAATTCTGTTCATCGATGAAATTCATCGCTTCAACAAAGCCCAGCAGGACGCCCTGCTGCCCGCTGTCGAAAATGGGACCGTGACCCTGATTGGCGCGACCACCGAGAATCCTTCGTTCGAGGTAACCAGCGCTTTGCTTTCCCGCAGTCGAGTCATGGTGTTGAATCCGCTTAACGAAAGCGAAGTGGAGACCATACTGCGTCGCGCCTTGACTGATAAGGAACGCGGACTCGGAAGTTTTAGTCCGGAACTTTCGGATCAACTGATCACTCGCCTGGCGCATTCGTCAGGAGGCGACGCGCGCGTGGCCCTGGCCGCTTTGGAAGCTGCCGTCGCCGCAACTGCACCAAACGAACAAGGCGGGCGATCGATTACCGGCGAGACCTTGATTGACGCTTTGGGGCGCGCACAGTTTGCTTATGACAAAGGCGGCGAAGAGCATTACAACCTGGCCTCGGCGTTAATCAAATCGCTGCGCAACTCTGATGTCAACGGGGCTCTGTACTGGTTAGCGCGCATGATTGAAGGTGGGGCTGATCCCATCTTCATCGCCCGCAGACTTTGTATTCTGGCCTCCGAAGACATCGGCCTCGCCGATCCTCAGGCCATGGTCCAGGCCGCCGCGGCTGCCGAGATCACGAAACTGATCGGATTGCCAGAGGCCCTGTTCCCTCTGACGCAGGCGACGATCTATCTGGCGCGCGCGCCGAAATCGAACGCCGTGATGCGTGCCTATTCCGCAGCCCACCGCGACGCGGCGGAAACCGGGCGCGAGCCGGTGCCGCTGCATCTCAGAAATGCGGTTACCCCTCTGATGAAGAATCTGGGTTACGGTAAGGACTATCGCTACGTCCATAGCGATGCTGAGGCGAAAGAAGAGATGTCGTGTTTGCCGGAGAGGTTAAAAGGGAAGATTTATTACGAGGATGAACAATCAGAATAGGTCCTGCAAAGCGAGCGAGATCGCGTGGTTTCTGAGTTAGCCAAAATCGTCGATGAGGAACGGCATACGGCGGACTTTTCGTTGACGTTGAAGGCCACGCTGGTGGTGGGAAAGAAGAGCAAGACCAACTGAGCGCCGCCAGGCGCATTCTCTACTAACTAATGCTCAAGCTTCTTGCTCTCTTCGGCCCGCATATTTTGCGCGCGACGGCGGGCTTCTTCAAACAAAGCCTCGTCGTCAACTGCATCCAGCTTGGCGCGCGAATCCGGTTTCGCCCCATCATCGTGATCGGCGTCGTCCAGTCCTTCTTTGAAGGCCTTCTTACTTTGGCCCAGCGCCTTCGCCAGTTGCGGCAATTTGGTCCCGCCGAATAACAAAAAAATGGCGCCGATCACCAGAACGACAATCCACTCAGTCCCGATTAGGAACAGCAGAACATTCATTAGCATTCTCCTTTCGGCCTTAGGCCGGCCTCACGCGCGCACGCACAGATCGCTGCCGCCGTCAGACTCGTAGAAAAGGTATTTGCGCCAGGTTTCGTCGGCTCGGCCCAGATAGCGCATGATCTGGCGATTGACGTGCAGTGAAAACGCGCGCGGCCGGCGCAACAGGTTCATACCCGACTCTTCCGGCGTACGATTGCCTTTGCGATGATTGCAGCGCTTGCAGCAGGCAACCAGATTGTCCCAGGCCGACTCTCCGCCGCGCGAACGCGGGACGATGTGATCCAACGTCAGCTCAGACGGCGCGAACTGCTTACCGCAATACTGGCAGCACGAGTGGTCGCGGAGCAGAATGTTCTTCCGAGATAGTGAACGGCGCTCAAACGGAATGTGTCGATACTCAACCAGCCTGATCACCGCAGGCGCGTGCATCTCAATCCTCTGAGAATGCAGCATGTGTCCGTTGTGCTCTTCCATGCGCGCCACGCCTTTAAAGATCATGACCACCGCGCGCCGTTCAGTGCACACGTTGATCGGCTCGAAAGAAGCATTCAGGACTAGCACGCGGGCGTTCATGATTGGAGGTGATATTACGCGAGCCCGGAGGAGAGTGTCAAAATTGTGGCGCTGGGACGGGCTTCCAGCCCGTCTCAGATTGGGACGGTTTTCTCTGCCTGTCTTTGTGCCCCTAGTGTCTTTGTGGTGAAACAACCGTGGCAGGAACTCACCACAAAGACACTAAGAACACTGAGGTTCCCTTGGGATCCCTACCGAAACTTGTCCGTCGCCTCGACCAGCGCACTGGTATTTCCCGGCTCCATGATCGAGTGTCCTGAGTCAGGCGTGATGACGATTTCGGCTTCCGGCCAGGCTCGATGCAGGTCCCAGGCGCTCGTCATCGGACAGACCATATCGTAACGTCCCTGCACAATCACGCCGGGGATATGACGAATCTTACCGACGTTCTCGACCAGGTAATTTTCGGTGGCAAAGAAACAGTTGTTCATGAAGTAATGACATTCAATCCGGGCAAAAGCGAGCGCGAACTCCGGGTCGGCGAACTTCTCGATCGACTTGTAATCAAAGAACAGTCTCGACGTGCTGCCTTCCCAAATACTCCAGGCGCGCGCGGCTTCGACTCGAACCTGCTCGTCGTCGCTGGTCAGTCGGCGATAGTAAGCGCTCACCATATCATCGCGCTCATTTTCAGGAATGACCTTCAGGAATTCCTCCCACACGTCCGCGAAGATCCAGCTCGCGCCTTCCTGATAGAACCATTTGATCTCTTTCGGACGGCAGAGAAAGATCCCGCGCAGCACGAGTTCCGTCGCACGAGTGGGATGCGTCTCGGCATAAGCCAGCGAGAGCGTGCTGCCCCACGATCCGCCGAACACTTGCCACTTGTCGATGCCGAGATGCTCGCGCAGCTTCTCAATGTCAGCCACGAGATCCCACGTCGTATTCTCTTCGAGAGAAGCATGCGGCGTGCTCTGCCCCGAGCCCCGCTGATCGAAGAGCACGATGCGATAAGCCGCCGGGTCGTGAAAGCGCCGGTACTCAGGCACGAGCCCACCACCCGGCCCTCCGTGCAGAAACATCACTGGCTTGCCGTTCGGATTACCACACTGCTCGTAATAAATCTCGTGCAGGCTAGAGACTTTCAGACGGCCAGTGTCGTAGGGCTCGATTGTCGGGTAAAGGGTTCGGAGTTCAGTCATGGTGTCGAGATTCTATCGCCTGAGTGGGTTCGATACAACGCGCCGTACGGCCGTCTTCTGCCCATGACGCTGGACCTGATCGATCTGGATGAAGCGACTCCCTTCACGCGATATCTAAAAGAAGAAGGCGAATTCAAGCGTGTGGCCTAAGCTCGCCAAACAAATCGAACACGGATCTTCCATGTCGCTCCGCTCAGCGCGCTTCTCCTTGCCGCCGCGATTGCACGCGTGTAATCTTCTACGAAGCCAAGCCTTGTAAGCCAAAGGACAGTGCTATGTCAGCAAACTTAGAACAAGCAATCCTCGAAAAAATCCAGGCCCTTCCTGACAACAAGCAGCAGGAGGTTTTGGCGCTGGTCGATGAAATGCTGAAGGAGAACCACAAGCTTCCACCGCGCGAGAACGTCCGGCCAATCTGGGAGATTATTACAGAGCTAAGTGCTCAGATCCCGCTGGAAGAGTGGGCCAAGCTGCCGACCGACGGCGCGGAGCAGCACGACCACTATCTCTACGGAGCTCCGAAACGACGCTTGCCATTCGTCGCGCCCACAGGAAACCTTATCACTCAAGAAGACATCGACTAAGGAGAATACCGAGCCCTCCCTCACGGTCGGGCTACTGCCCCAGTACTTCACCTTTGCCGCAGCAGAATAAAGATCAGCACACCACTCAGCGCCACCGAAAATATCCCGGCAACGACAAACTCCCATGACCGCTCGAGCGACACCCGCGACAAAGTCCTAAGAGTGCGTTTGGGAAAGACAAAGTAGCCGAGACTCTTCAACACCAGGCTGTAACCTATCAAGGTCAACACCAGCGGAGCGCCGTGCCAGACATTGTGGAAAGCAACGATCAGTGTGCCCAGCGGAAGGTGTATGAACCCGAGCATGAAACTGCCCGTCTCGCCCCGGCTGCGGATCTCAATAAAGAACCGGACCCACAGGCGTGGTTGGATAATGTGCGACAGACCTATGACGAGAAAAGTCGCAATCGCGAGTCTTTGCATGGCTGCTTCCATTTGTCTTTATGTACACGGTCGGCAACTGGCTTCTTCCACGCCCCCAGGACCCTAAGCTCATAAAGGTGATGCAACCGATTCCCCGGAGAACCGAATGAGGATTGGACTGACGATTTGAATACAAGCATAAGGTGGTTGCGTTCGGGGGTCAGAAAGACAATAGCAAGTTAGATCTTGCGGGTTCTTGAGAAGTCTAGGATCTCCCCTGGCACGTCCTCGATCGACGGAGGGACATCTTTTTGACGTTCGAGAACCGTGGCTGTGATTTTGCTCAAAATCTCTTTTGTCGCAGTTTGCAGGCCTGTTTCAAATCCCTTTTTGAAGTCACTCGAGCGGTCATTCAAACCCTCAGGGTAATCTCTATTGAATGTCAACGCTACGATAACTGAATCGAGTAAGGCCTTCTTGGCTTCGTCTGACAGATTACTCAGTTCCAATCTCACTAGAAAGCTGGAAAACTCATCACCTATTCCTTCCTCCGTTTGCTTGCGCAGCTGGTCCTCGAAGTGAAGAAGTCTGATTTTGGAACGAGTCACCTTAACCCCAGCGGCGACAGCGTCACCGAGAGTTAAGTAATCCTTCAGGTAGTGACGAGCTTCCAAGCGCCGCGCTACGATCTCAAAAACAGGCAGTGCGATAACCATGCCGACGATCAGAATTGCAACCCAGAGAAGAACTGATGACGCGGGGAAACCAACACTCTCAAGGATGACTCCTGTGACGGTTGCTACAATGAGGCCTTGAAAATACCCGAACAGTTTCTCTGTTGGTCGGTCGTAGATGTGAAGGACTTCATCGAAAAACGAGGTTGGCATAGCACGGTTGCTCATTTCTTTTTCCCCCTAAGGGATTTCAGAAGTGTGATGATAAACCCCAGACTTAGGATTACCAAACTCCCAAAAGTCATGTAAAAGTGCGTTTTGCTTAAGAGACTTATTTGCTGCGGTTCGAGTGACGTTCTCAAAATTAGGCGATGGACTATCTCCAAGATCGCGAGCATAACACCGATGAAAAAAGCTTCCCCCATGAACTCCTTAAAAAGTTCGCGCTTTTCAAACCACAGCTCAACAAACCAAAGCCGTTGCCCGCCAGGGGAAATGGGCTCGGACGCTGGTTCACTCAGAAACGCTACCTGCGCTTGAAGAATCCTTCGTTGTTGGTCACTTAAGGATTCCGACTGCAGTAAACTTTCCAACTCCTCAAGACGACTTTTCCTGAGAACCTCGGTCTCTTTGTCCACTGTGGCTCCTATAGGGTGTGAGATTGTGAAGCGGAGCACTTCTATGCCAAGTCGGGCCTCAAGTCAATAGCGGCAAGGCACTCATAGCGGCAAGGCACTCGTTCCCACCGTGGTATCATTTCGGACCCATGGAGATACCGCGCGAAGAGGGGATGAGCTTCCTCTGAGAGCTTTAATAACACGTCCGGGGATCAAACCCGCGCAGGTCTTGCCAGCGTTAGGACAAAAATATACTGCGCGCCGGCGTCTCTCAGCGCAGCCGCGCACGCCGAGACAGTTGCACCCGTGGTGAAGACGTCGTCAATTAACAGTACGCGCTGGCCAGCGACGAGTTTGGGATGGCGAATAGCGAAGGCATCAGACACACTATCGCGTCGAGCTCGGGCGTCCATGCCGGAGCGATGGCGCTCAGTGTGAACGCGTCTAACGACGGAGTACTCGTCGAGCGGCAGTTGACTGAGACGCACGAGTTCCCGCGCGAGCAGAGCCGCCTGGTTGAAACCACGCTCGCGTTCGCGTTCAGGGTGCAGCGGAACCGGGATGATCAAGTTGGCGCTATTGAGAGGCGCTCGCTGTTGGGCCGCGAACATCAAATGCGCCAGACGAGAAGCGACGTGTGGTTCTCGCTTCAGATTCAAAATAGAAGCGCGTAATGCTCCTTCATAAAACCCACAGGCACGGGCGGCGGTGAACGCGTCGTCGTCGCATTTGCGGCAGCGAATGCTCTGGCGCTTATCTTCATTGACCGCGGCCGCGGTATACGCACCGCACTTCCAGCATAACGTGTCGTTTCGATCAAACAAGCGCGTGGCACGCCAGCAGGGCGAACACGCGACGCCGTCGTGACGCGACTCAACACTGGCGCCGCACACCGCGCAGGCTTGTGGATAGACGAGCGCGAGCGCGGCGTCGGCGAGATGGCTGGTGAGAGTGGTTACAGACATGAATTTCCTTCTCCCCATAAATGGGGAAGGTTAGGGTGGAGGTTGTTAGGTCGTAGGCCCTCTCCCCTGCCCCCTCTCCCAGTGGGAGAGGGGAAATCAAAAGCGGCCTCCAGGTTTCCCCAGAGGCCGCGGATTATGTCATCTCGTATTTCTGATCTCAAATTTCAGATCTGAGGTCGGGATCTCTCAAAGCCTACTCCTCATCCCGGTGCAGCAATCCGCGCTCGTTGAGATCGGCGCAACGCAAACAATAACGGGCCCAGGGAACAGCCTCAAGCCGTTTCTCCAGAATCGGCTCGCCACAGTGGATGCACTTCCCGTATGCCCCTTCGGCGATGCGATACAGGGCGGCATCAATCGACTCCAAAAGCTGCCGATCATTCGTCGACATCGACATCATCAACTCTTTGGTGTAGGCGTTGGCGGCCATGTCCGCCGGATCCTGTGTCGCTTCCGCGTCACGTTCCCGGCTATATGCTTCGGCAGCCTGAACCTGGCCCACCAGGCCTTCACGCCGAACCAGTAACTTGTCCCGATACTTTGTTGATTTCCTCTTGTCCATTCTTTCGTCCAGTCCTCCAACTCTCTTCTCACTTCTGATAAGGCAAGCCGCGGTTAATTGCATAAGCGCGATAAAGCTGCTCGGCCGCAACGACCCGCGCCATCTCGTGCGTCAGCGTCAGCCGCGACAAGCGCCAGCGCTTCTGTGCGCGGGCAGCCACTTCGGAGCTGACTCCTTCCGGTCCCCCAATCACGATTGCCACTTCCTTGACCAAATCATTTTCCCAACGCCGCAGCTCGTCCGCCAGTTCCGGCGAACTCCATTCGCGGCCTTTCACATCAAGCAGGACCGTCACGCTCCCTGCCGGAATAGCGTCAAGAATTCGCCGCGATTCCCTGGCCACACTCGCCGGGTCAGGGCCCGCGGCGCCACGGGTTTCAACCACTTCACAACGCACAAATCGCGTCAGCCGTTTCAAATATTCCGCGACGAGCGCCCGCAAATGCTCGTCTTTCGTCTTTCCCGGCCAAATGAAGCGGATGCGCATACCAGAGAAACAGAGGTCAGAGAACAGAGGTCAGAGATCAGAAGTCAGCGGCCGCATCTTTTTTGTTTTCAATCCCGCAGTCATTTATCCTCCGTCGTCGGCCGTCGTGACATCCGACCTCTGATCTCCGACCTCTGACTTCTGATCTCCGGCCTCTGCTTTCTCCCTTGCGAGCCGTTCGTAAAGATTCTTACGGCTGATACCCAGGATCCGTGCCGCCTCAGTTTTATTCCCCTTGGTCGCCGCCAGAGTCTCGCGGATGTATTCGGCTTCGACTACGGCCAGCGTCGGCCGGTCACTCTTCCGCTTTCGTTGGGCGGCGGCCACCCGCGTACTCTCCGGCAAATCGCCTGCTTCGATCTGCGCGTTGGTCGAAACAATGACCGCGCGCTCAATGATGTTCTGAAGCTCGCGAACGTTGCCGGGGAAATCATAGGCCCGCAGAAACTCTCGCGCTTCCGTAGTGAATGCTTTGGCGACGCGTCCATGCTTTGACGCAAAGGCCCGCAGGAACACTCTGCTCAACTCTTCCAGATCCGCTCCCCTGTCGCGCAACGCCGGAAGCTGGATCTGAACCACATTCAGCCGGTAGAACAGATCGTCACGAAAAGCGCGCCGCTCAACCGCGTTTTTGAGATCAGCATTGGTCAGCGCCACCAGTCGCGCGTCAACCTCGATGGTTTGTCGCCCGCCCAGCCGTTCGAACTCACGGTGTTCGATCACGCGCAGGAGTTTGGCCTGCGCGTCCAGCGGCAGATGCGCAATTTCATCGAGCACCAGGGTGCCGCGATGCGCCGCCTCAAGCCGTCCCGGCTTGGCCTCAGTCGCTCCGGTGAACGCGCCCCGCTCGTAACCGAAAAGCTCGGCTTCGAGCAAGTCACCCGGCAACGTCGCACAATCGATCTTAACCAGCGCTTGCCCGGCCCGTGGTGAGCGCGAATGAATGAACGATGCCAGCGCGTCTTTGCCGGCGCCGGACTCGCCGGTCACCAGGACGTTCGCGTCGGTCGTGGCCACGCGCTCCGCGAGGCCAATGACCTCGCGCATCGCATCCGACAACGCCACAATCTCAATCACTGTTTTTGTCTCAAAGATCTGAACTCTCAGATTTGAGATTTAAGATTTCAGATTTGAAATTTGAGATCTCAGATCCAATTTGATCGGGCGAGACGTCGATGCGTCTCGCTTCGCGCCACAGGCGCTCAAGATCGTAAAAGCGCCGCGCCTTTTCATCGAAGATGTGAACCACGAAATCACCGTAATCGATCAAAATCCATTCCGCCGTCTGGAAGCCTTCTACGCGCGCCGCCCGAGTACCGCTGCGTTTCAACTGTTCGACAACTTCATCGCTGATAGCCTGGCATTGGCGGCGGTTCGTCCCGGTGGTGATGACGAAAAAATCAGTAAAGGTGGCGATGCCGCGCAGGTCAAGGACCGTCAGGTCGAGCGCCTTCTTCTCTAATGCAGCGCCCAGAGCCCGACGAATCCGCTCATCAAAACTGGACAGGTCCGCACTCGAAACTTCTGCGCGCGCGCCCAGCGACGCCGCCTGAACTTCGGGACTCGAGATTTTCTCTTTTAGCTTCCGACTCATCTAATTCCTATAAAGTTCGTGTCTCTCAATATAGCTCGCGACCGGCGCCGGAACCATTTCTTTCAGCGTCGTCCAATCACTTGATTGGCCCTTTGATTGAACAGCCGCGCGAATCCTGCTGGCCGAGACATCTACCATCGCCGCATCAGTCAAAAAAACGCGTGGTCCACTCTTTCTGCCAAGCAGCTTTGAGATCTCCGGCTGGCTCATGCCTCGCACATCGACAACATTCGCGACTCCGGGCGGGACATTGCCCAATTCATATCCCGGCCGTGTGACTACAATCAGGTCGCACATTTTCAAAAGCCTTTGCCACTCGTGCCAGGTCGTAATCTCTGACCATGAATCGGCGCCGATCATGAAAAACAGGCGATAGGTCGATCCCATCTCGCTTTGCATCCGCTCGACCGTGTCGACCGCGTAGGGCCGATTGGGTTCATCAAGCTCGATGGTTGAGAGACGCAACTGCGGCTCTGGCTCAGTCGCCAGGGCCAGCATCGCGAACCGGTGAAACGCGGACGAGATGCCCACCTTGTGTGGCGGTACACACGCCGGGACAAACAGGACTTCATCGAGTTCAAACAACTCCAGGACCCTGCGGGCCACTTCGAGGTGGCCGTTATGCACGGGATCGAAGGTGCCACCGTAAATAGCTGCGCGCCGCAAGGCCATCATTCCGAAGCGAAGATACCAAAACACCTTCGCGCCATCCGATCTAGTAAAATCCCGAGCTTCAACTTCCAACCAGCATCAAGTCGTCCGTCTGCCCCGCTTGCCGCTCCGGCAAAGGCCCTCGAAGCAGCTCAACTTCACGCCCGACTGCCGTAATCAGTTCCCGTACGCCGGCGCCCGTCACGGACGAAATGGCGAAGAATTCTCTGCCATCCCGGCTCGCCCGAGCACGCAGTCGCTCAATCCGCTCGGGCTCGTCGACCGCGTCAATCTTTGTGGCCACCACAAATTGCGGACGCGAAGCCAACTGTGGATCATAAGCCTCGAGCTCCCGATTAATGACCTCGTAGTCAGTTACCGGGTCGCGGCCGGACACCGAAGACATATCTACCAGATGCAACAGCAGCTTGGTCCGTTCAATGTGCCGCAGAAAACGATCGCCCAGCCCGTGACCTTCGTGCGCGCCCTCGATCAATCCGGGAATGTCGGCGATTACGAACGTGCGAAAGTCTCCGAGATCGACCACGCCGAGATGCGGCTCGAGAGTCGTGAACGGATAGTCGGCAATCTTTGGACGCGCGGCCGAGACGGTCGAAATAAAAGTCGACTTGCCGGCGTTGGGATAGCCAGCCAACCCGACGTCGGCGAGCAGCTTGAGTTCGAGCTGCAATTCAAACTCTTCTCCCTCGCTGCCATCCTGGTGGTAACGCGGCGCTCGATTCGTCGATGAAGTAAAGTGCGCGTTGCCAAAACCTCCCCGACCGCCCCGCGCGGCCAGCCAGCGCTGCCCATCCGCCTTGAGGTCAAAAATCAGATCATTCGTTCGCGGATCAAACACCTGAGTACCAACTGGAACTGAAACGATCACATCGGCGCCCTCTTTGCCAGAACGATTGCTTCCCTCTCCGTGCATACCGCGACCGGCGATGTGCAGAGGGTTGTAACGCAAGTGCAGAAGCGTATTCAGCGACGCGTCCGACACCACCCAGACGTCACCGCCGCGCCCTCCGTCACCGCCCGAAGGCCCGCCACGGGGCACAAACTTCTCGCGCCGAAAGGCAGTCACGCCGTTGCCGCCGTGGCCACCCTGAATCCGAATCTTTACGCGATCAATGAACATTCTTTAGGGCGTCACTTTGTCAAAGAGAGAGTGACGAGTCGCTATCGATCTCAGATTTGAGATCTCAAATCTGAGATAAGAAGTCTAAAAGCAAAAAATGCGAGCCCGCTGAGCTAACATCCGGCGCGAGCGTCGCATTAAGTCGAAATAGTCAAGAACAACTTTGTTTCTAGGATACCGGGGCCGCTACTGTTTCTGGATACACGCTGATGAATTTGCCGGAGCGGCCCTTTTCTTCAAACTTCACGACGCCGTCTATTAAGGCAAATAAGGTATCGTCCTTGCCACGACCGACGTTCTTACCCGGCTTCCACCTGGTACCGCGCTGGCGGGCCAGAATGTTGCCGCCCAGCACGCGCTCGCCGCCGAACTTCTTGAGCCCGAGACGCTGCGAATGCGAATCTCGCCCGTTTCTCGAAGAGCCTACACCTTTCTTATGGGCCATTCCTGATTTTCGATTTGCGATTGCTGATTTGCGATTTTCTGAAACCACGAAGGGTCTCAATCAAAAATCTAAAATCAAAAATCTAAAATCGCCTCCTATTCAATCGAGTCTATCTTCAACGTCGTGTATCCCTGCCGGTGACCTTTGGTTCTTTTGTAGTGCTTGCGCCGTTTCTTCTTGAAGACGATGATTTTCGGGGCTCGCCCGTGATCGACGACCGTGGCGGTGACTTTTGCGCCATCCACCAGCGGCGCGCCCACTCGGGTTTCCTGGTCATCGGCCGCAGCCAGCACTTCCAGCTCAACCGACGCGCCCACGTCCTGTTTCAGCGAAGGAACGCGCAAGGTGGCGCCTTTTTCCACGCGAAACTGCTTTCCGCCTGCCCTAATGATTGCGAATGACATAATTTCTTTCAGGTCCCTATCAGTCAGCCCAACTGCCTACCGAAAAGTCGAGTATTATAAATTCACGCAGAGCTCACAGTCAACGCGGCAGATGCCGCTGCGACCGGCCTTTCCTTCACCACATTGCCGGCCAGAAAATCCTCCATGAACCGCGTAGAGATGTTACCGGTCTGGAAATCCGGATTGTCCATTATCTTCAGGTGCAGCGGAATCGTCGTTTTGATCCCCTCGATCACCATCGCGTCCAGCGCGCGACGCATGCGGGCAATCGCCAACTCGCGCGTACGCGCGTGAACAATTACCTTGGCAATCATCGAATCATAGAAGGGCGGCACGCGATAACCCGGATAGACGTAAGTATCGACGCGCACGCCGGGCCCGCCCGGCAGATTAAAAGTCGTGATCAGCCCGGGCGATGGCGTAAAAGTCTCCGGGCTCTCAGCGTTGATGCGACACTCAATGGCATGGCCAACCATAATGACGTCATCCTGACCAAAACCGAGTGGCTCTCCTTCCGCGATGCGAATCTGGTTCCGCACAATATCAGTTAGCGTCACCATTTCCGTTACCGGATGCTCAACCTGAATGCGCGTGTTCATCTCCATGAAGTAGAAGCGATTGTCCTGGTCGAGTAGAAACTCGAACGTGCCCGCGCTGGAATAACCGATCGACTTGCAAGCGGCCATGGCGACCTCACCCATTTCCTGACGCAGCCGCGGAGTCATCACCGGTGACGGTGCTTCTTCCAGGAGTTTCTGATGGCGTCGTTGAATTGAGCACTCACGCTCTCCGAGGTAAACACACTTGCCATACTCATCGGCCAGCACCTGAATCTCGATGTGCCTCGGGCGCTCGACAAACCGTTCGATGTACACGTCGCCATTCTTGAATGCCGCCGCCGCTTCGTTCGAGGCCGTTTCCAGCGCATGTCCGAGTTCGTTCTCCGAGCGCACGACGCGCATCCCACGACCGCCGCCGCCGGCCGAAGCCTTTACGATCACCGGGAAGCCAATCTCGCGCGCCAGCTTGATCGCTTCTTCTTCCGACTCGAGCGCTTCGGGACTGCCGGGAAGAATGGGAACGCCGGCCGCCTGCATGGCGCGCCGGGCTTCAACTTTCTCGCCCATCAACTGAATTACATCGGGCCGCGGTCCGATAAACTTGATATTGCAGGCCTCGCAGATTTCGGCGAAGTAAGCCGACTCAGCCAAAAAGCCATATCCGGGATGGATTGCGTCCACATTAAAGATCTCGGCGGCGCTGATGATGGCCGGAATGTTCAGGTAGCTGAGCGCGGAAGGCGCTGGTCCGATACACGCGGACTCGTCAGCAAACCGCACGTGCAGCGAGTCGCGATCGACGTCGCTATGTACGGCGACCGTGCGGATGCCCATCTCTTTGCAAGTCCAGATTATTCTGCACGCAATCTCGCCCCGGTTGGCGATCAGGATCTTGCGAAATGGTCTGGTGACTGTGGTCATAGAAGTGAGCAGTAAGCAGGTAGCAGTAAGCAGTTGCAGCAGAGAGTTGGTGTATTACTGCTCACGGCTGACGGCTCACTGAGACTTGATTCCGAAAAGCGGCTGGCCGTACTCAACAGCCTGAGCGTTTTCAACGTAAATCTTCACGACTTCGCCGGCGGTCTCTGCCTGAATCTCGTTCATTAACTTCATCGCTTCAATAATACAAACGACGGTGTTGGGTTCGACCTGGGCGCCGATACGCACAAAGCTCTCCGCTGTAGGGGATGGAGACCGATAGAAAGTTCCGACGATGGGCGAGGTAATAATGTGCAGATCCTGATCTTCCGAGGCGGCCTCTTCCGCCTGAGCGCCCGGGTGTGGTGGCGCGGAGGTGGGAAAACTTTGAACCGAACTGGCCGCTGGCGCACCAGCCCCTGCAGCGATCTGTTTTTCAGCGGCCGTCGGACTGAGCGATGATTGGGCGGCAGCATCTTCAATAGACGTTCCCCGCCCGACCTTCACGCGAAAGCCTTCGCGCTCAAGTTCGAAACTCGTCAGTCCATTCTCGGTGATCAGGTCGATGAGCTCGCGGAGTTCGCCCATGTTAATCGAAGCTTCGAGATGTCTGGGCTGACCTCGATGTCGCCGGCGGCCGCGATCTCGATCACGAGGTCCGTGCTCGGCGGGCCGCTCATGCGATGACGGCTCAGCTTCCGACTCTTTGTTTTCCTGATCGCTCATCGCTCTCTTGACTCCGGTTTCCATTTAACGCTCCTCGGTAACGACCGCCTCGGCCCGGCTACGATGCCGGTCCCGCGCCTGGGCTACTTAAAGCAAGAGCCCCGATGTCGGCTAACATAGCCGATCGGGGCTAACCTGGAGAGTCTGCTTATTCCTCGCTTTTGCTTTCTTCCTTTGTATCTGCGGTCGCCTCAGTCGTTTTCGCTTCACCAGCTTTCTTCTTTGTCGATCCTTTGGTTCGCTTGCGCGCGCTGGCCTGGGCTTCCTTTTCACGCACGTTATCCACCAACTCGATAATGGCAAGCTCCGCACCATCGCCGGTGCGTCGTCCCATCTTGATTATTCTCGTGTACCCACCGGGGCGATCCTTAAAGCGCTCACCCAGCTCGTCAAAAAGGCGGCGGACCGCGGCGACACCTGCGGTGCGTGGCGGCGGTGTTTGGCCGCGCCGGGTCGCGGTGGCGCGCCGGTAGTTACCGGAATGAAAGAAAGAGGCGGCCTGGCGGCGCAAATGCAAGCCACCGACCTCCGCAGTGCTTCCTTCCAGGCTGGCCGCGCGACGAGACAGCGTGATCGCTTTCTCAACGAATGGGCGCAGTTCTTTCGCTTTCGGCAGAGTGGTAACGATGCGGTCCTCGCGCGAGTTAATCAACGAGGTAGCCAGGTTCCGCAACATCGAAATGCGATGCTCTGTGGTCCGCCCGAGCTTTCGATGGGCCTTAAGATGACGCATGGTGTTTTCGTCCTACTGCGCGGGCTACTGAACTGCGGCTTCAAACTCATCGTCTTCGCCGCCGTCGCCTTCAATCTCTGCTCCGCCAGTGCCGGGAATCGGATTGCCTTGTTCGTCAAATTGCACTCCAAAATCAAGGCCCATGCCGCGGAGAATGTCGCGGATTTCACCCAGAGACTTCTTGCCGAAGTTCTTGGTGGCGAGCATCTCGCGTTCCGACCGCTGCACTAAATCACGAATGGTCTTGATACCGGCGTTCTTCAGACAATTATAGGAACGCACGGAAAGCTCCAACTCGTCCACCGACCGATCCAATTGATCGTTGCGCGGCAAAGGCGCCCGCTCTTGCTGTTGATAGCTGTAATCTTCCGTGTCTTCCTCAAAGTTAATAAAGATCGCCATGTGATCCTTGATCAACTTTGCCGCCAGACCAATGGCGTCGTCGGGCTTGACCGAACCGTCCGTCCAAACCTCGATCGTGAGCTTATCGTATTCGGTGTTCTGACCGAGACGCGCCGCGTCGACTGAATAATTTACCTTCTTGACCGGCGTGTGCACCGAGTCGATCGGGATATAACCGAGCGAGAGATCTTCGTCAAAGTTGCGATCCGCGGATACATATCCGCGCCCGCGCTTCAGCCGCATCTCAATGTTCAGCGTGCCGCCATCGCTCAAGGTCGCGATATGCAGCGCCGGATCGAGGATCTCGACATCGGCATCACCCTGAATATCGCCGGCCGTTACTTCCCCGGGCCCGGTCCTGGAAATTGTCAAAGTCTTGGGCTCGTTGCCGTGCAAGGTAAAGGGCACCTGCTTCAGGTTCAAGATCACGTCGGTGGCATCTTCGACCACGCCCTTGATCGAAGAGAATTCGTGCTCGACGCTCTCGATCTTGACCGCCGTTATGGCTGCGCCTTCGATCGAAGACAGCAACGCGCGGCGGAGTGAATTACCTACCGTCGTTCCAAACCCGCGCTCGAACGGCTGGGCCGAGAACCGGCCATAGCGTTCCGTCAACGTTTCGCCGTCCGCCGCCAAGCGGCGTGGCATCTGAAATCCTGTCCAAAGATTGTTTTGATCCATAACGTACCGTCAGAATATTTGAGGAGCAGTTGTGCAACCTGAGGCGCGCGCAGTCGTCACTCGCCCCAGGGCGCGCCGTATTACTTACTATAAAGTTCCACAATCAATTGCTCGTTAATCGAGCGGTCTATTTCTTCGCGCGTCGGTAACCCCGTAATGGTCGCGCTCATTTCCGCGCCGGCGGTTGAGATCCACGAGGGACGTCCGCGCCCCGCCGCCGTCTGCCACGCGCCTTCGACATGAACGTTTTTGCGGCTTGCTTCCACGACGCTGATCACTTCACCTGGCCTTACCTGGTACGACGGAATATCAACCTTTCGTCCGTTGACCAGCACATGGCCGTGATTCACGAGTTGGCGCGCCTGGCGTCGTGAGGTTGAAAATCCTGCCCGATAGACCGCGTTGTCGAGGCGACGTTCCAAAAGAATCAAAAGCGTCGCGCCTGTGATGCCTTTGAACTTGCGTGCGCGCTCAAAATAGTTTCGGAATTGTCCCTCGAGAATAAAGTAGATCCGTTTGACCTTCTGCTTTTCGCGGAGCTGCAGGCCATAACCCGCCAGCGCCTTTCCGCGACGCCGCATGGAGTTACCGTGCTGTCCGGGCGGCTGAGTGCCGCGCTTTTCAATCGGACAGGATGGTTTGTAGCAACGGTCTCCCTTGAGGAAAAGTTTTGCGCCTTCACGGCGGCACAGACGGCACACCGCATCTCTATACCTAGCCAATCGTTTCTGCCTCCAGTCCTAACTACAGACGGAAAAGTTTACAGGCCGCGTCTCGCCGATTGTTCGATTTTCGAATCTGAGATTTGAAATCTCAAATTTGAGATCTGTAATCGAAGCCGGAGCCCTTCATCCTTTAGGTCAATTATCAATTTTTGATTTTCGATTTCTGATTTTTGATTTTCGAAGGACCTCATCGATCTCAGGTGCAATAGAAAATCGCAAATCTAAAATCTAAAATCCGCTAAACTCTACGCCGCTTCGGCGGCCGACATCCGTTATGCGGAATCGGCGTGATATCACGAATCGCCGTCACGCGAATGCCGGCGTTATTGATCGCTCGAATCGCCGACTCGCGGCCGCCGCCGGGACCCTTGACGCGCACTTCGCACTGTTGCATGCCGGCTTCAACGGCCTTCTTGGCCGCTTCATAAGCCGCTTGCTGTGCCGCGAATGGCGTGCCCTTACGCGAACCGCGAAACCCGCGCGCGCCTGATGATGACTGCGCAATCAGGTTACCCTCCAGGTCAGTAATCGAGATCATCGTGTTATTGAACGATGCCGCGATGTACGCGACCCCGACCGGGATGTTCTTCTTCTCTTTCTTCCGAAAGACCTTCTTTTTTCCCGCCGCAGTTGCTTTTGCCATATGAAATTACTTCTTGCCAGGCGCCTTCTTCTTCGCAATAGTCGCGCGCCGTGGGCCT
>Ga0137442_1000035_pt1 | contig 55090 bp, 51 predicted proteins | sample EasRivERMGT266_2_FD_102329 | JGI IMG/M metagenome (GOLD analysis project Ga0137442, IMG submission 102329) | Soil microbial communities from meander-bound floodplain in the East River, Colorado, USA - East River MetaG ERMGT266_2 | ecosystem: Environmental > Terrestrial > Soil > Floodplain ... | reverse complement strand
TAGCTTGCCAACCAGCGCCGCTTCGCGGCACACTACGCCGCTCCGCGGCTACTTCCTTTCGAGTAGATTTATTTGTGAGGCAACGTATCACTCTTCGAGTAGGTTTTGTTATGAGGCAACGGGTCGAGGGTGATGTGGTAAGCACAGCAAAGCCAGCCAGAGGTACTCTTTCAACAAATAAGAAGGGCGCGCGGCTGTGATAAAACTAACAGCCGCGCGATCTCGGAAGGACCCGGAATTCGTGGACACAGCAGCGGGGTAAAGCGGATGCTATTAGCGGACAAACGATAGCGTTCCAAAATTTGAAACAGGGCGAACCGATTCCATCGGTAACACGATGTCGTTCGGTCTTACCATCCCTAATCTTTCGCGAGCTGCTGACTCAATCATGGTTGGGTCGTTAGTCATGCGATGAATCTCAACCTGCAGTGAAGCGTTGGATCGACGGATAGCATCGATTTCTGAAGTCATGCGGTCAAACTGCAGCGATGAGGCTTTCAACTCATTTCTTGACCGCATGACAACGGTCGAGCAAATCCCGAGGGTAGCGATTAGGATCATTGCCAGCAAAATCCACGAAGGAACTAAGCGCAACCAAACCAGCGTTGCCGGGAATAATTCACGAGGAAGTTGGCGAACCGGAAGGTGAGGAAGCGCGTGCGTTGCTACACGCTGGGTTAGCTGTCGATTGCTTAGCCAGTAAGTATTTCCTACTCTGTTCAAAGGAACACCTCCACGTATCTTTGCTAGCCTTTAATTCGGAGTCAGTCGGCTGGCTCCATTTCGGTCATCCGCCGTCTATGGTTGCCTCAACAGTTTCGATGACCGTCAATATGAATACACACTCCCTAATTCCCCGTCACGACATCCGCGCCCTGCCCTACCCGGTTTGACCGGCGTTTGGATGAAGAGTAGCGAGCTGTCAGTAGAAAGCCGTGCCGTGCCATGTAACCGCCTTCGTTGCATGCCAACGCGAAGGGATGCCATCTTTCTCCGGGCAGTAACGCCGCGTTGCGATTGGCGGATAGCCGCTGTTGCCGAGACTGACTTAGGTTTCATCGGTTGGTTCTCCAGCATCGCTTTGAGATTCCGGTTAAAGCCCTCAAACCACTATATGAACCGCTCAAAATGCGCCCCACACGCAAGATACTGTGGCTACGAATCTTTCAATCCCTTGCGCAATAAGGCTTTACGGCAAGTGGGGCCGACTTTAGCACTTGAGTCAATCTCAGGCAATAGCATATCTTTGCAACAGTTTAGCAAGCTAACCTCAACAGTTACATCAGGTAGCTTCGATTAAGCGCTTAAATCGGCGTACGCGCGGCGAACGCAAATCTCCTTTTGTGGATCAGGCAGGCACACATTGCTCCTAGTCGGCGGTAATATCAGGCGAAAATCTGCCCCGCCCCGAGTGTCAGGATGCAACGCCGACGGCGGTTCGGGCTACAGTGATACAGCTACGTGGGAGGTTGTTGAGATCCGCAGGCCCGTAACTTTCAGCGGGTCAGTAGGTTGCTCCCTCGGTGGTGCTCGGCACGGGCGTTGCGAAGTGATCGCGACAGTCAGGACTGTGCGAGTCTCTCAAGGTTGGAGCGGGATCCTTATGAAAACTATCAAGTATGCGGAACGGGGCCTAACAGCAGTGGCGGGCGGGCTTTTCAACGCTATTCAAGTCGTTAACAGGTATAAGCCGAATCCGTCGTTTACGCCGAAGTGGTCTGACAAGCCGCTGTTGAAGTCGTGGCAAAAGACAAAGCCAACGCTTGGCTGGCCGAGGGTCACGGATTCTCTTTGTCCGAACTGCGTGATAGAAGCGCGAGAAGAGATCCTCAGCGGTAAGCAGGACGTTTCGGTTCTTTTGAACGAGAAGGTTGGCGAGGTTAAAGCCCAGATTATCGAACGCAACGGTGAGATCTGGATGACAAAGGAGTGCCCGACTCACGGTCGTTTCGAAGACATGATGGCAATGGACTCGAAGTTCATGACCCACATTGAGGCGATGTTCCCTGGTCGAGACATTCCTGCACACAACGACGAGAAGCTTCACAATCACGGCACGAGCACAATCAAGTATGGACGCGGTGCGGTGTTGACGGTCGACCTCACCAATCGTTGCAACATGATGTGTGACCCTTGCTTCATGGACGCGAACCAGGTGGGTTTCGTTCACGAGCTAAGCATGGAGGACATTAAGGAGATTCTTGACAACGCCATCTCGATCAAACCGCGGCGGCAAATGTCGGTTCAGTTCTCGGGTGGCGAGCCGACGATTTCTCCGCACTTCCTCGAGGCGATTCGTTACTCGCGCAAGGTTGGGTACAACTCGGTCCAGGCGGCTACCAATGGAATTGAGTTCGCAAAGAGCAAAGAGTTTTGCCGTCAGGCAGCCGAAGCAGGCTTGCGGTATGTATATTTCCAGTTTGACGGGATCGGTAACGACGCTAATAGCCACCGCCAGGTGGGCAATCTGTTCGATGTGAAACTGCGAGCGATTAATAACCTCCACGAGGCAGGCGTCGAGATCGTTCTGGTGACGACACTGGTGAATGGTATCAACAACGATCAGGTTGGATCTATTATCCGCTTTGCTTTAGATAATCCGAAGAAGATTGCCTTCATTTCGTTTCAGCCTGTTTCCTTTACGGGCCGCGACGAAGCGATCACAGCTGAAAGACGGCTGCAGCAGCGCTACACGCTTTCTCATCTGGCACACGACGTAAAGAACCAAGTCGGAATTACGGAACCGACCCGAGATTGGTTCCCGCTCTCACTGATGGGCGCGTTCGCAGATTTCGCGGATCTCGTTCACGGACCTAACGCCGAGTGGGGCCAGGTATCCTGCGGTTGCCATCCGAACTGTGGCGTGGGCACCGCGGTAATGATCGACAAAGAGACGAAGGAAATGAGTCCGGTGCCGGCATTCCTGAATATCCCGGGTCTGGTTAAGGATATGCGGAAGATAACGGATGCGGCACGCGGAAAGTGGGCTTCCAATGTCATGATGGGTCTTGCGCTGTTGAAGCATTACTCACCGAAGAATGCGCCTTCGCAGTTCACTCTGTATGAGCTGTTTAAGAAGTTCGACAAATCGTTCGGGTTGAGCGGCAAGGACTATGGGAAGGTTAGTGGCGATCGCGGTAAGGAAGACATCGAAAAGCGACGGGCTGATCGCTGGAACTTCCTGTTCATCGCCGGCATGTGGTTTCAAGACCTATTTAACTACGACTTCCGCCGAACCGAGATGTGCATCATTCCCTACGGGACGCAGGAAGGCGAGATTAGCTTCTGCGCTTACAACACGGGCATCGGCTGGCGGAATATCATCGAGCATATGCATCAGAACGCTACGGTGGGGAAGTGGTATGAGGAACATGGCCGCCACGAAATTTTTGCCGGCGGCAAGGCGGTCCCTCTCGCGGATCCTACTCACGAGTTGAGGCTCAACGATGTGGATTTGATGCGCCCGAATAAGCCGCATATGGAAGGTCCGAAGACCGCGCATGAAGAGACGGTAATGATGCGCAAGCTCTATTCGGAGATGGTGCTGAAGCAGCAGGAGATCAAGTCTGATAACGGCGACAAGCCGGTTCAGATTCAGGGCTTGGGCCGGAAGAAGGACGTATTGGTTGTCTCGGCTTAGCCTTTCGGTAAACGTCTTAACGAGTGCCCCGCGAATGGCCAAACTGTTCGCGGGGTTTTCGTTGCCTGCTTGACCGTAATGCTCGGGCACGTGTTAAATAGGGATTCGAAAAAGCGGGAAACTAAAAAAAGAGATCAATTGGAGAACTAGATGGCAGTAGTGACAGTTAACCAGGGCGAATCGATTGAGAGCGCACTGCGTCGTTTCAAGCGCAAGGTGATGACCGAAGAAATAATTAAGGACGCAAAGAAACACGCGTTTTTTATGCCTCCGGGGCAAAAGGCGAAGCTTAAGTCTGCTCTAGCTCGCAAGCGCAACAAGAAGAAGGGCCGTCCGCGGCCTCGCCCAGTAAGCGCGAGATCCTAATCGTGCGGCCTCCAGACCGCGAGACTCACCGAGTTGTTCAAACTAAAAGTGAGGTTCGGCCAAAAACGTTTCCAAAAGCGGCGAGCGCACGTGTGTAACGCGAAAGGTTGCCAGCCGGTAAAGAACCGATGACGCGCATTTTGTTAACAAACGACGACGGAATCCACTCCGAGGGCCTGGTTATTCTAGAGAAGGCCCTGCATGAGGTGGGTGACGTGTTTGTCGTGGCGCCCGCCGCGGAGATGAGTGGGGCGTCTCACAGTTTAACGCTTGGGCGTCCTCTTCGCATTCGGCAAATCGATGAGCGTCATTGGACTGTCGACGGGACGCCCACTGACTGCGTGACCCTTGCCCTTCATAAGATTCTTCAGGAAGACCAACTGCCCAATGTTTGTGTATCGGGTATCAATCACGGCGGGAACCTCGGCGATGATGCGACTTACTCGGGTACCGTGGCCGGTGCGCTGGAGGCTACGATCTTGGGAGTTCCAGGAATTGCAGTTAGCCTCGTCGCTCGAGAAAACTTTGATTTTACCGAAGCCGCCAGGTTCGCCTTACTCGCGGTGAAAAAGATACTCAGTGAGGGGTTGCCCGAGGGAACGCTCTTGAACATGAATGTTCCACTTGGGGAAATCAAAGGCGTGAAAGTAACTCGCCAGGGGATCAAGAATGCCAGGCCGGTAATAAGCGAGCATATAGACCCGCGCGGTAAGCCGTATTTTTGGATCGGAGAGCAGTATTTCCGTTCAAACGCGGAGGACGGAACGGACTATCGGGCCATCGAGCTTGGCTATGTGTCGATCACGCCGTTGAAGAGTGACATGACTGATCACGAAGCAATGACAGAAATAGGTTCCTGGAATTATTTGTCTTCTTCCGAGCTGTTGCACACTTGAGCACAATCGCCACGACCTTCCGTTTGCAAACAGTTGAGTTCTACACCATCACGGCCACAGGTACTGCAAGCCGAGTATCGCATTCCACGCGAGCGTATGGTCGAGCGCTTGCGAGAGCACTACAACATTCGCGACGAAAGGGTTCTGGAAGCCATGAGCGGGGTGCCTCGGCATTTCTTCATTCCGGAAGCGCTCCGGGGTCGCGCGTACGGCGACCACGCCCTGCCAATAGATTTCAATCAGACGATCTCGCAACCATTCATCGTGGCGCGAATGACTGAGTTGCTTGAACTGGATAAGAAGAGCCGGGTGCTGGAAATCGGAGCGGGCTCTGGCTATCAGACGGCTGTGCTGGCCCAGCTTGCTTCCCAGGTGTATTCAATTGAGCGTATTGGCGAGCTGGCCCGACAGGCGCAGTCTCGGATTCGGGAACTTGGAATTCATAATGCTACGGTCAAGGCCTTCGACGGCACACTGGGATGGAATGCCTACGGTCCATACGATGGAATTCTGGTGGCGGCCGGCGGACCTCGAATCCCCGATCCGTTGATTGCGCAGTTGAAGACGGGCGGACGTCTGGTAATTCCGATCGGAGAAACGCGAGAGTCTCAGAAACTGATCCGCGTGATTAAGACGGAAGGCGGCCATAAGGTGGAGGAACACGGACCGTGTCAGTTTGTGCCCTTGATTGGCCAACACGGCTGGCCGGCGAGTCAGTAGGCAGTCGGCAGTGTGCAGGAAGCAGTGGGCAGTAGTCAGCAAAGAAACGTCTCGACGAACACGCACATGTGAATAATCTCGAAATGATCGCCAGAATCATCGAAATACTTTCAGTGTTCATTGTGGCCACGATTTCCAGGCTCGGCTATGCAGGTGTCGTGTTGCTGATGGCCATTGAATCAGCCTGCATTCCGCTGCCATCGGAAATCATCATGCCTTTCTCGGGCTACCTGGTTTATACCGGACGGTTCAACCTTTGGGCCGTGGGGGTGGCGGGAGCCTTCGGCTGCGTCGTAGGTTCGCTCGTGGCTTACTGGGTAGGGATGTATGGCGGCAGACCGCTGATCGAGAAGTATGGCCGGTATCTACTCGTTTCGCGGCACGACCTCGACCTGGCTGATCGCTGGTTTGATCGATTTGGTGAGATCATCGTCTTTGCGAGTCGGTTACTACCCGTAATTCGCACCTTTATCGCGTTCCCTGCGGGCGTAGCACGAATGAACTTGAAAAAGTTCGTAGTCTATACATTTTTGGGATCGTTGCCGTGGTGCCTGGGTCTGGCTTACGCGGGACAAAAGCTGGGCGAGCAGTGGGACAAGAATCCCACGCTGAAAACTCTCTTTCACCGATTTGATTTCGTCATAGGAATCATCCTGTTCGCGGCCGCCGTCTGGTGGGTCTGGCGGCACGTGAAGCACCTCCGAAGTGACGCGGAAAAAAGTGAGCAGGTTTGACAGTGCGTTGGTGGTCACATAGAATCCAAAGCAGTTAGTTCGGGGCGTGGCTCAGCCTGGTAGAGCGCTCGGTTCGGGACCGAGAGGTCGGAGGTTCGAATCCTCTCGCCCCGACCAATTAGATTTCGAATAGGCGGCGACTACAATCAGTCGCCGTTTTTGATTTGAGCGCCCCCGCCCTTTACGCCTCCGCCATTTCCCGCTACGCTTTGCGGAACATCATGCCGTTTCAGCAAGCGCCCCCGACTCTGGGGAATCAATACGAAGATGATTTCGTGCTGCGCTCCTACTTAATGCGCATCGTTCCCGCCGGCATGCTGCGCGAGATCGAACCGACGCTCGTCGAGATGGGACGACTAGCCGGCGGCGATCTCTATCAGATGCAGCTTGCCGATCGGCTCAACGAGCCGACACTCACGCAATGGGATGCCTGGGGGAATCGCGTCGATCGCATTGAGTTGACGCCTTTGTGGCGCGCGGCCGAGCGCATCGCCGCTGAACATGGCGTCGTCGCCACCGCCTACGAACAGAAGCACGGCCGGTTCTCACGCGTGCATCAGTGCGCGCTCGCCTATCTGTTTACACCTTCAACCGACATCTACAGTTGCCCGCTGGCGATGACCGACGGAGCGGCGCGCACCCTGCTGGGTTCCGGTAACCGGGCGCTAATCGAACGCGCGGTGCCGCATCTGACCAGTCGCGACCCGAAAGAGTTTTGGACCAGCGGCCAGTGGATGACCGAACTCACCGGCGGCTCAGACGTAGGCACCTCAGAAACAATCGCGAAACCGCATCCTGATCAAAGCCAACGCTGGCTTCTCTATGGTCGCAAGTGGTTCACGTCCGCCGCTACTTCACAGATCGCTCTGACGCTGGCACGTCCCGAAGGCAATCCTTCCGGCGGACGCGGACTCGCGCTTTTCTATCTCGAGATGCGAGATGAAGAGGGCCGCCTGCGTAACATCTCAATCGATCGGCTGAAAGACAAGCTTGGCACGCGCAAAGTCCCGACCGCGGAATTGACTCTGGACGGCACGCCGGCGCAACTGGTCCTGGGGACTACGGACGGCGTTCGCAACATCACGCCGGTACTCAACATCACGCGTCTTTGGAATGGCATCAGCGCCGTTTCGCTGATGCGTCGGGCCGTTGCGCTCGCACTCGACTATGCGCATCGGCGCACGGCCTTCGGTGCGTTGCTTTCTGAGAAGCCGCTGCACATGGACACGCTGGCAGGTTTGCAAGCTGAGACCGAGAGTGCGTTTCATCTCGCTTTCCTGGTTGCTGAACTAACTGGACGCGCTGAGACCAACGAGATCGATGAAGATCAGACTCTCTTGCTGCGTCTGCTCACGCCTCTGATGAAACTGACGACCGGCAAGCAAGTCGTGGCCGTTGTCAGTGAAGCGCTCGAAGCCTTTGGCGGCGCGGGCTACGTTGAAGACACGGGCGTGCCCGGGCTCTTGCGCGACGCACAGGTGCTGCCGATTTGGGAAGGAACGACGAACGTGCTGGCGCTGGATGCACTGCGCGCTTTGGGTTCAGATGATCGAGCTTTCAAATCGCTGAAAGCAGAAGTCACCCGCTGCCTCGTCTCAGTTCATGACCGTCGTCTCGTTGAACCCGCGCGGATTGTGCAATTGGCGTTAGCGCACGCCGAAAGCTGGTTGGCTGAAGCAAGGAAGGCAGGAGCGCCGGTGTTGGAAGCCGGCGCGCGCCGCTTCGCGCTCACGCTGGGTCGCGCAACGGAACTGGCGCTGCTGTGCAAGCACGCTCAATGGTCACAGGAAAACGAAGGCGACGTTCGAGCCACCGGCGCGGCCCGACGGTTCGGAGCTTCCGGAATCGATCTGCTGACCGCGGTGGACTTGTGACCGGGTAGGGAACAGATCAACCAGGTTCCTTCAAAGTAGAGAACAAACTGTGCCGCGAAATCACAGTGTGTCGCGACCCTTCGCTGCGCAGCTCGCTTCTAATCAGCGCCAACTCCGAAGCGCGGACGGTCTCCGGCACGAAGCCGATCTCCTGATGAACTACCGCCAGGTGACGAGAGTCATGGGGCTTTCGAATGCGCGCAATCGTCAAGTGCGGATGGAACGGTCGCGCTTCGCGCGGGAAACCCGCTTTGGCGCACTCATCTTCCAGCGCCTGGTGAACTTCCGTTAACCTTCCTGATGGACCGTCGATTCCGATCCAGAGCACACGCGGCTGACCTTTGGGTGGAAAAGATCCGCAGCCTCCGATGACGATTTCGAATGCCTCAACCTTGCTCGCAGCGCGTTGAGCCGCTTGCGCAAGGGTTTCAACTCTTGCAACCGGAATGTCTCCAAGAAACTTCAGGGTGAGGTGAAGATTATCTTCGCGATTCCAACTGGCGCGAACGTCGGGAAGGGTACTGCGCAAACCGTCGATGTGGGCTTTGAGCTTTTGGCGGACGATTGCAGGAAGTTCAATGGCGATAAAGACGCGCCATTCGCCCGGGGCTTCTGTGTCCATCCGTCGATTACTCACCGATCCAACTTAGACGTCGAGGCGCAGCCTCGAAAAAGAGACACTTGACGGAAAGGCGAAGCCTTTCCGCACATCAGGCGGCGCAGCCGCATTTCTTCATTTCGTAGCCGGCTCGAGGATTAGCATTTCCTTCGTGGCGCCTTCGACCGCGGCCTTAGTAAAAGGAAATGCGCGCGGTGTGACGTTGCGCCAGTTTTCAAGCTGGTCCTTCCAATGGGGGTTGGAAGGAACGCCGGATTCGCCGAGAGTGATCCCGTGCTGTGTTTTGTCCCAATCAGCCGGGTCGGCGATGAACCGCATCGAGACGCTGTTTCCCACGTTAACGGTCGCACCAAGGCCGCCGGCGCCGTTCTGGGGAAATGGCGGAATCGTAAATTGCAAACCGATCAACGGTGCGGGAGCCAGCGGATGCGGAAAGCGCACCTTGACCATCTCGCCCCATTTCCACTTTGATTCGTCAGCGCCCAAATTCCTCGTCAACACCTGACGAGCATCGCCATAGCAAGCGCGCAAGAGATCAGCATAACTACCGAGTTCTTTTGGCAGCCAGTCCTTTGGCTGTTCGCTGATTAGGCGATCGAGCGTGGTCTCGAAGTTGGCCCAACCGTAAATCTTTACCAGATCGGGTCCGAGTGCGGCAGTTAGTATCCGCGAACGAAATGCCGCCCGCATCTGCAACGCCACCGTTGCCTCGGCAGAGTCGGCTCGTAATTCACCATTCCAGCTTTCAAAGGCGGTAATCGTATCTCGTAGCTTTTGATCAGCGGCCGTTAATACAGGCTTGAGTAGTTTTGCGCTGTCGCGCGCAAATGAAGACAGACCAATCGAATAGACATCGCCCTGAACACGGCGAAAGTCATCAGTCGTCAGCTTTGGTTTCTGACTGAGCAGGTCGAAGATGCGACGAGCGCGGTAGGGCTGGGCCCACGAATGGGTCAGAAAGTAGGGATAGTCCGTCCCGACGATGCGCTGATTTGCGGTGACGATAATCCCCGCCGGCGGATCGAAAAGACGCGGGAGCTTATCCGTCGGAATGTAGCTCGTCCATTCGCCCTCGTCGGTTGAACCGTCATAAGGGACGCTACCGTCCCCCGATTTTCGAATCGGAATCACACCGGCGGCGTAATAACCAATGTGGCCATCCACGTCTGCATAGACAATGTTCTGAGTCGGAGCGGTAAATGACCGCAGCGCTGTGGTGAATTCTTTCCAGTTACGCGCGTGCGCCACCAGGGAAGTGCTTTCGGCGTTATTCGCTTTCGGATCAAGCGCGGTCCAACGCAGAGCATAACGCTTGGAATCCTTCTCCAGGATGATCGGGCCATGGCGCGTGATGGTTACATCGAGAGGCACAATATCGCTCTCCGAACTGGTGAACCCTTTCCGCACCTTGATCTCTTCGTGACGCACCTCCGCGTCGCGCCAGCCCTGCGGCGTCAGATAGCGACGGGGGTTTGCCGGGTCGAACTTCTCGATGTAAAGATCCTGCACGTCGGGACCGACGTTGGTAAATCCCCAGGCGATCCGATCGTTGTGACCGATGATTACTCCGGGAAGGCCGGGCGCGGCCACGCCGGCCACCCGCAGTCCCGGTGCGCTGAGATGAACGAGATGCCAGATTGAGGGCGCCGAGGCAGCCAGATGAGGATCATTGGCCAGCAAAGGCTTACCAGAAACCGTGTGTTTGCCGCTCACGACCCAGTTGTTACTCGCGGCGAGACCTTCGGCGTAAAGGCCGATCCTTTCAAGGGCCTGCGATGCCACCTCCTGATCTTTCGCCAACGCTGCGATTAAATCAGTGGAGACTGGATCGGAAGTTCTTTGTCCGGGAATTCTACTTTGGTTGGCGACTGAGGCGTTGAGTTTCTTCGAGTCTTTGCCGACGACCAGAACGTCAAGCGGAGAAATCTCCGGCATCAAGGCGGCGCGCTTTTCGGCCGGCAGGCTTCCCAGCGCTTCGCGCATCACGTCCAGCCGCCACGTCGTAGAAAGTGATTCGCCAAACAATTTGACAGGTAGCAGGGAATCCGCACTGGTCCAGGGCCGCGGCTTGTATTGAAGTATCTGAAATTCAGGCGGCATCGATTTTGGATCAAGTGAGTCGATGTAGGCATTCACGCCTCGCGCATACGCCTCGAACAAGGCGCGTGTTCGCGGAGTGGCCAGGGCCAACTCCGCGTTAACTTCTTGCGCAAATCCCAGCTTGCGATGCTGTTTGTCCTGGTCGAGCGCGATGTTGTTTGGACCTGCCCCGAGGATCTCTGCCAGTTCGCCCCGCGCCGTTCGTCGCATGAGATCCATCTGCCACATTCGATCGCTGGCCGTAGCATAACCCTGCCCGAAATAGAGATCCTCATCGTTGCCGGCTTCGACGTAAGGAATGCCCCGTTCATCGCGGCGCACCGTGACGCGGCCGTGTAAGCCGGGTACGCTCAGCGTGCGGTTGACTTGCTGTGCGGTTGTGCGCGGCGGGCGAAAGTTACTAACCGTCGCGAATATGACAGCGACGAAAGTCACTACTACTATTTTTCTGGATCTAATATTCATCGGTTCGCCTTCTGATATTCAGGGAATCGAGCTTGCGAAGGTGAGCATGGTAGCACATCATCGGGACGCGGATAGCGACGGCATTTCGGCACTCAACTATGTCAAGACCTCGGAAGACCCATTTTCCATTTTCCTTAGTGCCTGTTCGTGTGATTTCGTGGATCGTTCTTCATTTCTCAGCCAGGCGAACGATCCACGAAATGACACGAAGCAACACTAAATGATTCCAGCAAATGGCGAATGGAGAATGTCAAATGACATATGGAAAATGATCCGGTCGCCCGCGGTTTCGGTAACCGCTGCCGAGTTCCGGCCGATGCAAACTCCAACACTAAATCCTTGATTGGCGTTGACGTCTTACTGTCCCGCGCATTACAATCCGCCTTGAATTCAGAGTCGGTCGTGAGAATCGAATCAATGGTGAAGAACCGAATCAGATCAGTTGTTGCCGGCGCTGCCTGGCTTGTGCTTGCGCTGAGTGTCACGGCGGTCTATGGCCAGCAACGCCCGCTGATTACCGAAGACGTTGACATCATCCCGCCCGGTTCGATGCGCATCGAGGCCGGAATTGATTTTGTGCAGAAGGCGAGTTTTCCCGTCTCTGGTTTGACCGGCGATCTGACGCGCGCCGGCGTGATCGGCATAAATATCGGTCTGGCGCCAAATGTCGAGATCCAAATCGAAGGTGTGGCGCAAAACCTCTTGAGCATAAACTCCCGTGGGCCCAGTGCGATTCCTCTCAACGTGGCGGCCGGAGCCAACTCAACCAACGACGTTGGCGACTTTACTCTCTGGACAAAAGTTAAGTTGCGGAACGAGACGGCCCATTTGCCGTCGTTCGGTTTTCGGTTCGGGGTGCAGCTACCGAACTCAAACCAGGCCCGGGGAATTGGGTTGAATCAGGTCAATGCTTATGGGCAGATCCTGTTCGGCAAAAAGTTTGGCCACAACGCGCGCGTGAATACCTTCGGGAATCTGGGAATTGGAATTCTCACTGCGCCGACAGGGTTGTTTACCCAGAACGATGTTTTGACTTATGGTCTCGCCGGAATCGTGCGGCTCAACAATCAGTTCAGCCTGGCGGGGGAAGTCAATGGCCGCACGAACACCCGGCCGGGTAGTGGCCCACTGGGAACTGAGTCGCAAGGCGAGGCCCGCCTGGGTATGCAGGTCCGCGCGTCCGGCCTTCGCTTTGATTTCGCCGGCATCAAGGGACTAACAAAGCTCAGCCCGCGGTCTGGGCTCACCGTGGGCGTCACGTACGATACTCCCTCAATCTTTACCCCAGCCAAATAGAGGAGTTCGGAGTACCGACTTTAGTCGGGCTTTTTTGATTGAACGATGCCGACTAAAGTCGGTACTCCAAACACCTCCCAAGTGATGAAGTGACTAGTAACGAGTGACAAGTTAGAATTCTCCGGGATTCATTCTTGTTCGTGTTCACTTGTCAGTCTTTCTATGTTTGATTGGTTGCATGTCCTCGCCCGATGGCTGGGCCATTTCATCGTACACGTTCCGATCTACGTGGCCGGACCCGCGATGATCCTGATCGGCGCGCTCGACTCGTCGCTGTTGTCGTTGCCTGAGGTGAACGACTATCTGGTTGTGGCGCGCTGCTACACGCATCCCCGGGCCGTCTTCGTTTTCCCGATGTTTGCGGCCATAGGATCCGTACTTGGCTGCTCCTTACTTTATTCGATTCTTAGCCGGGGAGGACGCGCCGTTCTACATCGCAAGTTTCGGCCTGAGCATATTGAGCGGGTCGAGCGCGCCTATGCGCGGTTTGGTATTTTGGCGCTGGCGGTCCCGGCATTGCTGCCGCCGCCGTTGCCCTTCAAGATCTTTGTAGCGACGGCCGGTGCTTTGCAGTTTCCGCGCCGCAAGTTCATTCTGACGATCCTGGCGGCCCGTTCGCTCCGTTATTACGCCGAAGGCACGCTGGCGGTTTTCTACGGTGAACGGGTGCTGCGGTTTTCGAAGGACAATGGTTTGATGATCATTAGCATCGTGGCCGGACTCTTGCTGGTCGCTTTGGCGGTTTACCTTTTATCGGGCAAGGGAAGAGCAGCGGCGAGATCAGCGAAGGAATAGCAAAGATAATTTGAAAGGACTCGAGCAATTAATTGAAAGCACTAATTCATAGTATTACCGGAGGGCTGACGAAGCTTTCGCAGTGGCTGGTTTCGTTTGGACCGTTCGGGTTGCTGGCGATCGCGTTTCTCGACTCGTTGTTTATTCCGATGCCGGGTGGAGTGGATGCGGTGCTGCTTCTGCTGGCTGCTTCCCGTCCGTCCTGGATGCTGATTTACGTGGCGGCGGCCACGATAGGATCGACCGCCGGGTGCGTGGGCCTTTATCGAATTTCGCGACGAGCGGGACATCGCGCGCTGGCCCGTTTCTCGGAATCCAAACAAAAGCGAGTGAAGGATCTGATCGATCGGTACGACGTGCTGTCGGTGCTGGTTGCGTCGCTTTTGCCGCCGCCTTTTCCGTTCAAACTGTTCGTGGTTTCGGCCGGAGTGTTCCGGCTGAATCTGCTGCGACTCACCATCGCCGTCGCGGTCGGTCGTACATTTCGCTATTTGCTCCTGGGCTATCTCGCCGCCCGCTACGGCGAACACGCCAGAGACATACTGGCCAGATACTATCCAGCCATCGGCATCGGGCTCGCGCTTTTGATTGTTATCGTGTTTGTGGGCAAGAACCTGATGAGACGTGGTCGGCCACCCGAGCCAATATCAGATGTCGAGAGCTAATAGAAGATCCAATCTGGCGGCCGGCGCTTCGATGGTAGGGCGAAAGCTGCGGGCCTCCGCCAGTGTGCGCACGCCGTGCGATTCCAGTTGATCCAGTAGCTGCAGTAGGATTTGGGCGGTGGCTTTGGCGTCGCCGCCCGCGCGATGCCGTTCAGGAATTTCGAAAGCGAAGTGTTCAGCCAGCGCATCCAGGCTGTGGCTTTCCAGTTTGCGCATGAGGCGCCGCGCAAGCTTCACGGTACATAGTTCCGCGTTGCGCATGCGACAGCCGGGGAAAACCCGCGCGATTTCGTGGTTGAGCAGGGGCAGGTCGAACATTGCATTGTGAGCGACCAGCACCGCATCGCCGGAAAAATCGAGCCAGGAACCAACGATCTCGGCGAACTTCGGGGCGCCCGCGACCATTGCATCGGTGATTCCTGTTAACGCGGTGATGAACCGGGGAAGCGGAACTTCCGGATTGATCAGGGTCTGAAACTCGCCGGTGATCTTTCCTGATCGCAGACGATAGGCGCCGAGTTCGATGATTCTGGCCGGAACGTTGCGGGCGCCAATGGCCTCGACGTCGAGCACGACGAAATCGATTTCATTTAGCAGGCGGTCTTCGACTGAGTCGTCGATAATTGCCAGATGGTGAGTTTGAATACTAAAGCGCGGATCGCCCCGGACCAGGTCGCCGACCAATGAAGCGGCCAGTTCTTCGCCGGCGTGAGAGAGACGGAAGACGACATCGACGATTTCCGTGAAGGCTGTGCGCCCGCCGTTCTTGCGCAACAGGTCGAAGGTTTCAGAAACCAGCGCCGAATCGGATATCAAATTACGATGAACTTCCATCCAATTACATTGTAGTCGCTAGCGGAGCTTTTTCGAAACGATGCGCTGTTCCGGAGCTGTGGTATTTTTTCTGGGTCGCCCTCTCCCCTTGGGAGAGGGTTGGGGTGAGGGCGTGAGTGCGACCAACTAAACATAATCAAATGTTCTTGTCCGCTCGCAGGCCCTCTCCCTAGCCCTCTCCCAGAGGGAGAGGGAACTCTGAAGCCATTTATGAACTACGAAACTATGCTGGCAAAGGATGTAATCGAAAAGTTTAAGAGTTCCGGCGCGTTGCTCGAAGGCCACTTCATTTTGTCGAGCGGCCTGCACAGCCCGCTTTACCTGCAATGCGCCATTGCGCTGGAGGCAACGGCGTTGGCCGCTGAGTTCGGGGCGGCGATTGCGGACGAGTTTCGCGGTGCGCAAATTGAAACTGTAGCCTCGCCGGCAATTGGCGGAATCGTGATTGGCTACGAGGTAGCGCGGCAACTCGGCGTGCGGTTCATTTGGACCGAGCGTGAGAATGGCAGTATGACTTTGCGGCGGGGTTTTCAGGTGCATCAGGGCGAGCGCGTGCTGGTGGTGGAAGACGTTATTACAACTGGAGGCTCGACGCGAGAAACGATTGCGACGCTGAAAGGCGCCGGCGCACAGGTCGTCGCGGCCGCTTCGATCATCGATCGTTCGGGTGGTAAGGCTGATGTAGGTGTCCGTCGTGTATCACTGGCTACGCTCGACGTTCCCGCTGTCGAGCCGTCGGTTTGCGATTTGTGTAAGCGCGGCGAATCTGCAATCAAGCCGGGAAGTCGCCGGCTGAAAAAAAAAATTTGAACGCAAAGGTCGCAAAGGTCTCCGCAAAGGTACGCAAAGCGTTTTTCATCTGGGTTCGTTGCGGCGAACCTGGCGCGCTTTGCGTTTAGCGTTCGTCTCTGACCCAGGATGAATTATCGTCTTCTCATCCAATACGATGGCACTGATTTTCACGGCTGGCAGGTGCAGAGTGAACTGCGCACGGTCCAGGGCGAATTGAGTCGCGTCCTTTCGCTGCTTGATGATCGCGAAGTCATTGTCCAGGGATCCGGCCGCACCGATGCCGGTGTCCACGCCGAGGGGCAAGTCGCCAGCGTCCAGCTCCAGCGCGACATAAGCCCTCAGAAACTTCGGAATGCGATCAACGGAAATCTGGACCGAGATGTGCGCGTATTGTTTGTTGACATTGCTCCTGAGGATTTCCACGCGCGCTATTCAGCCGTTAGTAAGACCTACGTCTATCGTCTTGTTCACGGCCCGGTAATGTCGCCGTTCTGGATGCGTTGTGCGCATCAGGAATCGCGGGCGCTCGATCTCAAACGGATGCGCAAGTGCGGCCCGATGTTTATCGGCGAGCACGACTGGACGGCTTTTTCGGCGGCGCAAACGGACGCTGAGACGCGCGTGCGCAACCTCACCCGTTTGAACATCTCGGACGGGTGGGATAGTCGCGGCCAATGCCATCTGATTGAATTCACGGTCACGGCGGACGGCTTTCTGCGCTATATGGTGCGCTCGATAGTTGGCACCCTGCTGGCCGTTGGCCGTGGCGAGATCGATCTGGAGACCGTGGCGCGCGCGCTACAGCAGGGAGATCGGAATCTCGCCGGCCCGACGGCCCCGGCTAGTGGACTGACACTTAAGAGCGTGCAGTACGATTGAGTAGTGCGTTTGCGTTCAGACCTTTAGGTTGCTGATTACAGACGCAAGCTAAAGCTTGATCTAAACTGATCACTACCTACGATTGACACTACCTGAAGTAGCAGTAAGAATGAAACGGCTGTTGGCAGAAGGCGCAGAAGACCCAATCGCTTAGTTAACCGGATTTATGCTCGCTGATTTCGCACAGGTCGTTTCCCCAGGCAGCGCCGATGAGCGTTTGCTGGCGGCGGTGGACTGGGAACGTTTGCCACGCCATCTGGCCATCATAATGGACGGAAACGGGCGCTGGGCCGCCCAACGCGGCCAGCCCAGAATCGCCGGACATCGCGCCGGCGTGGAAGCGGTGCGCGCCGCGGTCGATACCGGAGCCAGATTGGGACTGGGAGCGCTGACGCTCTACGCCTTCTCGACGGAGAACTGGAAGCGTCCACGATATGAAGTCGACGCGCTCATGCGCATGCTTAGGAAGTATTTGCGCCTGGAGCTGGACGAGATCAACCGCCAGAACATTCGCTTTCAGACAATAGGCCGCATTGAAGCGCTGGCGCCGACTGTCAGGACAGAGATTGCGCGTGCTTCGGAGCGCACCGCGGCAAACACGGGGATGGTCCTTAGCGTCGCGTTGAACTATGGCGGGCGGGCGGAAATCGTCGACGCCTGTCGTGCGGCAATGCGGAGGCTTCAAGCAGAAGGAAAAGCGCCCGATGAGTTGAGCGAAGCAGACATTGAGCGAGAGCTGTACACCCGAAGCTTGCCCGAGTTGGATCTCCTGGTGCGCACCAGCGGTGAATTGCGGATTTCGAACTTTCTGCTTTGGCAAAGCGCTTACGCTGAGATTTACGTGACCGAAACGCTCTGGCCTGACTTTCGTCGGGTCCATCTGCTCGAGGCTGTGGTCGATTATCAGCAGCGCAGCCGGCGCTTCGGTGGCTTGAAACTGGTCGTGAACGCGAAATAGAGAATCGGCCTACCAAACTTTGAAGACTCAACCGCCAAAGCCTAAATCGAAATCGATATTTGGGAATCTTCCTCCGTCGGTGGCCCGGGTGGTCACCGCGGGAATCCTGCTACCGATACTCATTGCCTCAATCATCATTCCCAAACTGGCGCTGTTGTTTGTTGTGTTGACCGCCGCGGCGCTGATCGGTGCGCTGTTTGAATTCTGGCTGTTGGCGCGGAAGCAACAGATTCGCGCGGATGCCGCCGCCGGCTTGTTGAGCGCGGTCGCCCTCCTTACCGTCTTTTACTTCACTCAACCGGGTAAGCTGCCCGACCTCTTCATGATTCAGCTCGTCTTGATTCTCTTGACTATCGGTTCGCTAACCGCGGCCATGTTACGCGGTGCGCCCTTTGACAGGATGATCACATCGGTTGGGGTCACGGTGCTTAGCGTGATGTACATCGTTCTGCTCGGAGGACATCTGGTCGCGTTGCGAGTGGGCTTTGCACCGCAACTGGCAAAGCACCTGCTCTCGTTTTTCTTTCTCGTGATCATGGGCGCAGACGCCGCCGCGTATTACGGCGGACGGGCTTTTGGCAAATATAAGCTGGCGCCCGGCATCAGCCCCGGCAAGACCTGGGAAGGCGCAGTCGCGGGAATGCTGGTGAGTTTGTTGCTCGCGGCCGCGGCGCATTACTGGTTCTTTCCTGAGCTTCCGATGAGGTTTGCCCTGGCTTTGGCGGCGGCGATGAACGTCTTTAGCGTGATCGGTGACTTGACTGAGAGTGCGCTGAAGCGAAGTGCCGGAGCAAAGGACACCGCGAAGATTCTTCCCGGTCACGGAGGTATACTGGACCGGATCGACAGCTTGCTGTTCAATGCGCCAGTCATCTACTATTTTGCTCGCGCCTATTTCAACGGATAAATGAGCACGAAGAAGATACTCTTAATCATCGGCGGGGCGGTCGTCGTCCTGGGCCTCATAGTCGCGTTATTCGTCGGCGGGATTGCGTGGTTTGCGCTTCATACGATTGCAAGCAGCGAGGCGGCTGAGACCGCGCGCACCTATCTTCGTAATAATCAGGTTTTGAAGCAGGACATCGGCGAGGTAAAGGACTTCGGTTCGATCGTGACCGGCAACATCAACTCTCAAAGCGGTGATGGCGAAGCAACACTCTATCTTAAAGTGATTGGTGAAAAGCGGACCGTGAATGCCCGGATTGACATGTCTTATCGCAACAATCGATCGTGGCGAGTCACCGGCGCGTCTTACGAACGCGATGGGCACACGATCGACCTGATGCAGGGTTACGGCCCGCCCACGTCACCCACGCCACCTGCTAATTGATTTCAATCCTATGCCACTACGCGGCGTCGCCATCTTAGGTTCTACGGGCTCGATTGGATGTAACACGCTCCGCGTCCTGGAATCGCTGGGCGCGGAAAAATTCCGCGTCGTGGCGCTCGGCGCCGGCCGCAATGTTTCGAAGCTCGCCGATCAGATAGCTCGTTATCAACCCGAGCTGGTCTCAGTCGAAAACGAAGAACACGGCGAACAACTGCAGGCCGAGTTGCTGAAGCAAGGGGTCTCAACTCCCCGCCTCGTGACCGGCGAAGAAGGCTTGATCGAAGTCGCCACTCACGAGTCGGCCGATTGCGTGGTTTCGGCGACGGTGGGGGCCGTGGGATTCGTGCCGACATTACGCGCGCTTGAAGCAGGGAAGCGCGTCGCGCTGGCTAATAAGGAAACGCTTGTAATGGCCGGTGAACTAATGACGCGTGCGGCTGCGAAGTCAGGCGCGGAATTGCTGCCGGTTGATTCCGAACACAACGCTCTGCATCAATGTCTGCGCGGCGAGAAGCGCTCCGAAGTGCGGCGGATAATCTTGACCGCATCGGGCGGTCCCTTTCGGACCCGCGACAGAGCCGCGATGTCTTCGGTGACCGTGGCCGAGGCGATGAAACATCCGACCTGGAACATGGGTGCGAAAATCACGATTGATTCCGCCACCCTGATGAACAAGGGGCTCGAAGTAATCGAAGCGCGCTGGCTGTTTGGTTTCGACGCCGAAGAAATCAGCATTGTCGTACATCCAGAATCCATCGTTCACTCAATGATCGAAATGGTGGATGGCTCGGTTATCGCCCAGATGGGTGTGACCGACATGCGCCACGCTATTCAGTACGCGCTGACGTATCCGGAGCGTTACCCTTCGGAGTTGCCGCCACTCGACCTTGCCCAGCTTTCTTCATTACACTTTGAAGATCCCGATCTGGAACGGTTTCCGTGTATCTCGCTTGCTTATCGTGCTCTGCGGACCGGCGGGACGTTGCCGGCAGCGTTGAATGCGGCCAACGAAGAAGCGGTTCAGGCGTTCATCGAGGAACGTATTTCGTTTTCCGACATTCCGCAGGTTATTGAAACCGTAATGGACGGGCATCGCACCAGTGACGTCACTAATCTGGACGACGTGGTTGATGCAGATCGGTCGGCGCGTGCGGCCGCTCAGGCGGCAATCAAGCAACTATCACGAGAGGTTCGGGTCACTGGCGTTGCTTGAGGTTTCCATCAGATCAATCCTCAGCAGTAAGATACCCATTAACCTCGCTGTTTGACCCACCCCACGTGCCGCACGTAGACTCGTTTTGGTAATATGGTGATCGAAGAACAGGTCGAAATTTAGAAAACGTCGGTATTGTGCATAGTTAGGATCGGCAAATGAGCTTACTTCAGAGCGGAATCATTGGTGTTCTGGCCTTCATATTCATTCTCGGCGCAGCCGTCACGCTGCACGAGTTTGGGCACTTCTTAGTCGCTAAACTCCTGAAGATTCGGGTCGAGACCTTCTCGTTCGGATTTGGTCCGCGACTGTTTGGGCGAAAGATCGGGACCACCGATTACCGGATCTCGGCAATCCCGCTGGGCGGTTACGTCAAACTGGGCGGCGACGAATCAAACGCGCCGATCGAGGGCGAGGGCGCCTCCGACATCCCCGCAAAGGAAAGATTTGATCTGCGGCCGCGCTACCAACGGATACTGGTTGCTCTCGCCGGGCCGGCGATGAATATTCTGACGGCGTTGTCGATTCCGTTCGCCGGCGCGCTAATGTACGGCGTGCAGTCGCCGCCACCGCCTGTTGTCAGGCAGATTGTTCCGGGCGGAGCAGCAGAAGTCGCAGGCTTGCAGCCGGGTGATCGGATCGTCGCCTTTGACGGCAACGAAAACCCGAAGTGGGAAACCGTCGCCCATGATGCTTTGCTTTCGCCAGGTCAGCCCATACCGCTCGAGGTCGAGCGGAACGGGCAACGAATCAAGCTCACTATCAAACCGACGTCGCACACAGAGGAAGGCGAGACGATAGGCTTCCTGGATTTTCTTCCTGACTATGGCGAGGTCCCGATCGTGGTGCGCACCGTCGAACCCAACACGCCGGCCGCCGAAGCAGGTCTGAGTGTTGGGGATCGCATCGTGGCCATCAACGGCGAACCCGTGAAGAGCGCCGAGCAGGTAACCCAGCTCATCCGTGACCACAAGGGGCAGCCAATTACTCTGCGCGTGGAACGGAATGGGAAAATGGTCGACGTAACTGCGACCGCGCGTCGTTTGAGCGATGGCCGGGAGCGCCTGGGATTTGGGCCCGATGAAGAGATTCCGTATCAGAGAGTGGGTCCCGGTAGAGCGCTGTCGGTAGCCGTCGACACGAACGTGGAATATGTCCGTGTTACCGGGAAGGCCCTGGGCCAGTTGTTTGCCGGCAAGCGATCGGTGCGTAACACGATCTCAGGTCCCATCGGAATTTATCGAGTGGCCTCGACCTCGGCGAATCGTCTTGGCTGGGCGGGCGTTTTTGTGACGCTGGGTTTCCTGAGTCTCAACCTGGGCATCTTTAATCTTTTACCGATCCCGGTGCTCGACGGCGGCGCAATCTTCCTCTTATTGATCGAGGGGCTGTTGGCCACGGTGGGAATGAAACTATCCGTGGTCGTGCGGGAGCGCATTCAGCAAGTTGGTTTCGTCGTCGTTATCCTGTTAATGGTTTTCGTGATCACGAACGATGTGTTGAAGCAGGCTTCGATCTGGCGCGGCGGGAGCAGTCCGCCGCCGACAGCGTCACCGACACCGGCGGCGACGCCAACGAAATAGAGTTTCGAGTTTCGAGTTAAGAGAGTGTGTGGACCTCAAACCCGGAACTGTTAACCTTGAGTACGAAAACTCGAAACCCGAAACTCTAGACTCGAAACTTGAGTATGCGCAAGTCAAAAGCCGTACAAGTTAAGAACGTTCAAATCGGCGGCGGTGCGCCGGTCGTGATCCAGTCGATGACCAAGACCGACACAGCGGACGTCGGTGCGACCGTGGCGCAAATTGAAGAGATGGTTGGCGCCGGCTGCGAGATTGTCCGCCTCGCCGTCCCTGACGACGAGGCCGCGATCGCCTTGAAAGAGATTCGCAAGCGCGTCCCCGAAGTCCCGATTGTCGCGGACATCCACTTTCATTACAAACTGGCTCTGATGGCGCTCGATGCCGGCATCGACAAGCTGCGTTTGAATCCGGGAAATATCGGAAAGCACGAACGCATCGTGGAAGTCGTGCGCGCGACGCAAGCTAAGAAGGTCCCGATTCGGATCGGCGTTAACGGGGGCTCCTTAGAAAAGGATCTGTTGAAGAAATACGGCACGGCGACGCCTGAGGCCATGGTCGAATCCGCACTACGTCACATAAAGATCCTCGAGGACCTGGATTTCACCGACATCGTCATCTCTTTGAAGGCTTCAGACGTGCAGCGTACCGTAGCTGCCTATCGTTTGCTGGCTGAGCAGGTTGACTATCCGTTTCATCTCGGGGTAACGGAAGCCGGCACGGCGTTTACCGGGACGGTCAAATCGTCAATCGGTCTCGGCATCCTCCTGCACGAAGGTATCGGCGACACGATTCGCGTTTCACTGGCGGCCGAGCCACAGGAAGAAGTGCGCGTGGCCTGGGAAATCGTGAAGTCGCTCGGCCTGCGCACGCGCGGCGTAACAGTTGTCGCCTGTCCAACCTGCGGGCGTTTGGATGTCGATAACTTTGTCGAGATCGTTACCGAAATCGAACGGCGTCTGGCGCACGTCGAAGAGCCTTTGCATCTTTCGATTATGGGTTGCGCCGTGAACGGCCCGGGCGAAGCGCATGATTCGCAACTGGGCATCACGTTTGGGCGCGGTGTCGGGATGATCTTCAAAGACGGTGTGCCGATGCGCAAAGTCGCCGGCGAAGATATCGTCGAGGCGTTTGTTAAAGAGACTGAGAAGCTGCTCGCCGAAGGGGCAGCCGCGAAATCAGACGTGCGTCATGAATTAGTAAGCATTACCTAGGCGCACCTCGAAAGTGCCCTTACTGAAGGCTGCTGCTGGGGCGGCCTTTTTGATTTTCAGCCACAGAGACACGGAGACACAGAGAAAGGTGAAATCAAAAGGACGTCAAGGTTATTTGGCATTTCTGATCAATTCTGATCTCCCTTTTCTCTGTGACTCTGTGGCCGATTTCGCCTTTTTCATCAACCTGCTAATTGTCAAAATCCGCATTGACTCTGACAGGCATTGGTGATAGGTATTATCGCCATTAATAGACGATCGTTCTTCCCGCACTAGTCTGGTCAGGGTTCAATCCATTCGAAGCCGGGTCTGTGTAATTTGATACGCGGATCCTGGGCACGGTCTTTTCGCTTTGTTTCTCCGAAAGAACACAAGCGAAGCTCATAAGTTTTCCAAACGCAGCCACTACCTTCGTAAGGAGAATAATGAAATGAAAACTCAAAGCCGCATCAGGTTAGTTGTCGGGGTTGTGTCCCCGCTCATTCTCTTTGTCAGCCTGGTCTCTTTTCCGCTCGGGAGAGAGGGATGGACGACCGCTGCGATGTTTCCGGACGACGAAAATACTTTCGAGTTCAAGAATGATGAAACAGAAGATGCTGATGACCTGCACATCGAATGGGGTCGGGCGGTGACCGTTAAAGATGTTACGCCATTCAAAAAGAAGAAAGGAAGCGGTACAAACAAAACGGATCTCTCGAATGGAGTGGTCAAGAAAACTGAGACGGCCAGTGTCACCGTGACGTGGCAAGGGACCGAGCCCGACGTGAAAAAGTGGTGGTGGACGAAGGGCGACGTGCGCCTTGGCACAGTCAAAGAAGGGAATCCGACCACGAAGACCGTGCCGGTAACGGCAAATCTAACTACCGGGAACGGGCTGCAGATCGCCACGTTCGATATCGCGGCGGGCCGCATCACAGTACGTCTGCCTGACGACATAAGGGCGGGCGACACAATTTCCGGCACTGTCACTGCTGAGCCGAAGGGCCAAACGCCCGAGGAGCGAGCAAAGAACATGTCGACTATGGGCGATCAGAAAATAAAGATAGCGACCGCGAAAAAGACGGACGGAACATCGGATGTCAACGTCGAAGTGCCGATCACCGCAACCCCCAGCCCGTTTACCTGCAAGCTACCCCCGAGTTCCGGAGGGTTAGGAATCACTCTGACGAGCACGGGTGGAACGCTCTCTCCCGGCCCGACGCAAACTGTTCCCATCGAGCTTGTCTCGCTGAGCTTACAGAGCGTCGCGCCTTTGACGGTTGTCCAACTTCCTACGATTGGACAGACTGGCAGGCCGATAGTGATCACCGGGCCGTTCGATGGTAAGAGCTCAAACACCGTTTTCAACTTCTTCCAGGCACCCCTCATCCACCAGCCGGACCTGGTGTACGAAAGGGAGATCGCTCGTAATTCATCACCATTGCTTGCCGAGTCGCCACGCAAGGCTGTGTTTGAGGCTCCGACCAATGTTACCGGGCCGATCGAAATCAAGCTCAAGGAAGGAGACGTCGAAACCAAAGGAACGTACCGCAACGTCGGCGTGAATCTGACCGCACCAAAGACGAACCTGCTCAAGGGCGAGAAGACCGAGTTGAAGGTTGAGGTGACCGGGCTTCAAGGACTGAAAGTGCCAGTGCCGCTGATACTCGAATGTAAAGGCGTGATTACGATGGTCGGAGGAATCTATCAGCCGCTGGTGATTCAACCTTCGCAGGTCGGCGCCGATGGCCGCTATACCACGACGCGCGGAATTACCGGAGTGCAATCCGGCGGGTGGGAAGCGACCGCAACGGTAGTGACGACCCGGTTCAACGTCTGCTTGCAGGACGACACCGCTCCGGCCAGACGAATTCTGTGGAATACCGTCACCGGTGAATACATCTTTACATACCCCGAGTGGTGGCCTCCGAAGGGCAAACAAGGTGGCGCCGGTGGGACTACCGGAGAAAGTGGCGGCGGGAAGACGGGCGGCGAGACGGGCAGCACAATTCCACCCGCCGATCCTAACCTCCCGCCGACCGACCCGCCGGGCGGCCTCACAGGTACAGGCACCATGATCAGGAAAGGTTGCATTATCACGTTAACGCACAACGCGCCTGACCGCAGAGTATTTTCGAGGCTTGATTCCTGCACGACCTCGGGAAGCTCGACGATTGAGGATCCTAAAACTAAGACGAAGTCTACGATCACTGACCGGAACATCGCGGATAATACCTGTCAGTCGAAGTAGGGTCTGAGTGGCGTAACTCCTAAGCATGAAAGGGGACTCGCATCATGGGTCGCATACTTGCCCTTCTTTATGGTGTGGTGAGTTACCTGATCTTCTTCGTCACTTTCCTGTACGCGATAGGCTTCGTCGGAAACGTGTTTGTGCCGATGGGTATTATCGCCAATTCATCGTCCCTTCATTTGCACTAATCCAAAGCATTCGATACACGAGTAGAAGCGTAATCGATCTATGGCTCATGACGCTTTTGTGAATCGGTCTTCTTTTTTGGAGGTTGCAGGATGACTACCCGACACAGTCGTACTTTCTTGTCAGTTATTCTCCTCGCCGCTTTCCTTGCTGCTTGTTACTTCGCTTTGACAGCTTCGGCCGAAACACCATCCGCCGGCAAAGCCAAGAAAGCTGTCGCAGCCGCCGACGCAGCAACTAAGAAAGCACAAAGCGCGTGGAACGCGGTGTTTGGCGCAGCGGGGGCTGCACATTTCGGCACGAAGTATCCCGACAACGAAGACGGCAGGGCGGCGACCGCAGCTGACGGCGATGCCGATGCCAAAGATGCGACCGCTGAAGCTGCAGTGAAAGCGGCGGCGGAGGCACGTGAGAAGGCGTGCAAATCTGGAAAGGCCGAGGATGCCCAGGCAGCCGATGAGGCCGAGAAAGCGGCCCAAGAGGCAGAGACGAGCGCTGCTGCGGCCGACGCCGCCGCCGACAGGGCAGATAGCAAGGCCGATCCTTACGGCAAGCAGTTGCAGAAAAAGAAACGCGACGCCGGGCGCGCGTTACGCGCCGCATTCAAAGCGGCGATGGCGGCCATCTGTTTTGCGCGTCAGTGCGCCCAATTGATGGATGAATCCAGCGAGTCGAATAAGAAAAAGAAAGAGGAAACGATAGAAACGATTGAAGGTCTTAATTCGTCCGTCGACAAGCTGCTCGTGCTTGCGCCAAAGGGCGGTGCGGGCCAAGTCGAAACCGCACAAGGTCTTCGCCGAATTATTTTCGACACCGCGCCGGGGCGCGTAACGGTGAACTTGCCCGACGATATGAGGGTCGGCGACAGGATCTCAGGCACCGTTGTCGAGGAACCGAAAGGCGGTTCACCGGATGAGAGAGAGAAGAACAAATCGACGCTCGACGCTATGGTGATTGATGTGGGAGGAACAAAACTGCATGCGAGTGAGGCGCAATTCATCACTAATATCGAGCCCGGGAGCTACGGTCCCCAGGTGGCAACCGGGAATGCGAATTTCGTGATTGAAAACGTAATTGTCGAGCTTAGATCAGGTCCAGGCGACGCTGTGCTTGGCATTGCAGAGGTTCCGATCACGCCAGGCCCGAAGCCGCCGGCCGTAACTACGCCGGACCCGAAGATGACACCTTTCACTATTCCACCACTCGGGCAAACCGGCCGGCCCTTTGAGATCTTTGGTCCGTTCGATGGGAACTCTTCGAATACAACTCTGAGATACGGTCCGGTGGGAAGCACGGCGCAGGACTTCGAGAAGAACACGGAGAACGTATCGGGAGGCTTTGGCTTGATTCGTCCGCTTGCCGAGTCGCCACGCAAGATTGTTTTTGAATCGCCCCCGAACCTAACTGGTCCAGTTGAGTTGAATGTTAAGGAAGGAAGTGTGCAATCCACTGGAACGTGTCGAAACGTGGGGGTACGTCTGACGGCGCCGAAAACGAACTTGCTTAAGGGCGAGCGTACTATCCTGACCGTTGAGGTAAATGGCCTGCAAGGAATCAAAAAGCCGGTGCCTTTGACTCTGGAATCGAAAGGCGTGATTACGATGGAAGGCGGCATGTTTCAGCCGCTCTTTATTCAACCGTCACAGATCGGCGCGGACGGGCGCTATACGACCACGCGCGGAATCACTGGTGTGCAAACCGGCGGCTGGACCTCGACAGCAACACTTGTGACGCAACCCTTCAACATCGTGCTGCGCGATCCTGATCCGCCGCAGACGATTCTGGTGAATTCCTTCACCGGCGATTACGTCTTTTGTGGCTCGGGTCCGAAATTGACCGGCACCGGCGAGATAAAACGGGCAGGATGCGTGCTTACACTCACCGACAACCGACCGGACCGCCGGGTGCACGGAACGCTCGATAGCTGCGTTCCGGTGGACAACGGCAGGTTGTTTACCTTCTATTCAGCAGGCACGAATACGGAGATTAAGGTGACAGTGACCGACACGCAGCCGCCCAAAAAGAGAATCTATTTCAACCCGCAGAGCAAATCGTTTGGCCCCATTCAGGATGTGAGCGCGTTTGCCACGTGCCCTTGATCTAGTCAATGAGTGCCGATAAGATCGTTTATTCTCACCGTGCCAAGTCCGTCATAGCTAGACCCGGCAACCGCAAAGCAGTATTTTCCGAAGGGAGCGTCAAATGACACGAGCCTTCTTTTGCATGCTTTTTCTTCTAGTGTTGGTAGGCGCGGTTGCCACGCAGCAACCCACGCAAACCGCTGCCTGGGACGTCACGTTAAAAACAAACACGGTAGCTGACAGTACGCTAACGGTGGTGAATCGCTGCAAGCAGGACCATCAATTCCAGATCCAATCGACGAACGTGCCCTTTCTTCACTTTTCATCCACCCAAGTGAAGGTGAAAGGCGGAAATACGCAACTCGTGGCGGTGAAGTTTGACACGAGAAACGTGGCGCCTGGCGTTTATCAGGGGACGGTGTTGGTCATTTGCCAGAGTTGCAAAGGCGAGAGTACTTGCATGCAGGACCGCGAAGTCTTGCCGGTGACCCTGCGCGTCACGGGCGATTCGCCCGCATCTGGACCGGCGGCCGCTCCCACGCCGAATCAGCCAACCACACCGGCGACACCGGTGCCAGTGAATCCGGGCTCCTGTACTTTGCTCAACCAGATAGTCCACGTCGAACGCGATCCCGCGGACATGGGCGACGGTTTATGGTTAATCAAAATAAAGACGGTAGACGGCACAACTTCAGACATCTACGTCCGTTCGCCGACCAAACCTTCGTTAAAATACTGTAATTGGATAAGAATAAACGAGTGTCAAAAAGACAGCGATGGCGACACGCAGGTTGGTAACTACCAGCCCGCGGAAGACCCTACGAAGCCTTGCGCGTTAACGGACCAGATCGTTCACGTCGAGGGCGATCCGCTGGGCCTGCCCGATGGTCGCTGGCAGATCACGATTAAGACCCGCGACGGCAAGACTTCTTATATCTATATTCGCTCGGCAACAAAACCGAACCTGAGATTCTGCAACTGGATAAAGATTGGCAGTTGTCAAAGTGCAGGCGCGGGCGGGACGAATGTCGATTCATACGACCCGGCAGCAGACCCAACCATGCCGCTGCCAACGCCCACTCCAACACCCACGCCCATATCCACTCCTGCACCGCCTCGCGTGCCGAGCACCACGCCAAAGGCTGACCCGACTCCGGAGCCACCATGCGAACCTGGTAAGAGGCGTAACTTAAAAGAAGAGACAGCGGAATTTGTATATGCGGACGACGAGAGCGTGGTCGAGTTCACTTCGAGTAGTACCAGCGCCAGAGGCAAAAGCGCCGCGTTGAGTATGGCGGAGCTTTGGAGAGCGGGCGCTAAAGTTGGCGGCGCGGTGACCGGAGGTCTGGCGACTTCGCGAGGCAGCGCTAACGCCATCGGCTTCGTCTTTGATTACCTCAATAAGGGCGCGGGTATCCTGGAGAAGTTGGCGGACTCGCCCATATCCGGTTTGAATGCCGGGGTCAGCGCAAAGGTTGCGATTACAACGAAGAAGCTCACCGTGACTTGTACGACATTTGAAGTTTGCGAAAACGAGGTATGGGTGCGCAAGGCAATCCTCGAAAAAGTGGTTGGAGCAGGCCCCGTCCATAAGGCCGAAAAAGACGCGCGTTATGGCCAGCCCGAACGCAAGAACGTTGAGGCTAAGGGTCGTCCTCAATTTCTTGATCCTGACAAAGTGGACAAGTGGCTGAGGGATTTTCTGGCAGGCGAATTGAAGAAACTGAAATTGGAAGAAAATCAGAAGTACCTTGATTTTCTAAAGAACTGCAGGTAACGACCAGGACATTCATGGTCAACTTTGAGCTTCATTCCGGTGGTGTCAAGATTGGAGTTTGTCTTGCGCGTCCGGTTCGTTGTCAGGCACTTGAGAAAGCGCGTGCAGCAGCTTCTCACGGCTGCCGCGCCGGCCCCTTTCTTCCAGATAGTCCTTCGTCATGTAGGCCGAGAGTTTCTCATACAGCGCAGACGAGACCAGTTGATCGACACTCACCTCTTCCTTCTCAGCGAGCTCGACAACTCTTTGATAAATAGCGTCTGGCAATTCTACGTTCATCACGGTCATGGGATTTCTCCTATCAGTCTCAGAAACTCGGCTGGAGTAACATCTGTAAGAAGCGCCCGTTCGTGACCGCACAGCCGACACAAGCACGCACGTGTCAATGACAGTTTGAAACACCTTTGCGCCCAATTGACTCCGGTCGAATAGAACTGGAGACCCTATTCCCGGTTTTTCCCGAGATCCCCCAAACCACGCAGCTTACCGCGACGCACTCATTTCGACAATCCAACGCAAGTTGCAACAAAGCGACCGCGCCGGTTCACGGTCTACCGTTCGCATCAGGCGAAGGTGGACAGAGCGTTTGCTGGATGTTAACGATAATCTTCCGCGACATCTCCGTGTTGCAGGATCATCGCAGCATGATAGTAATCGCCCCCGGTTTGCAACTGGTTCTTTGAATAGACTTCTCTTACGCGCTTGAGCCAAACCCGTCTCGTGGGCTTACAACTTTCCAGTCAATGGACTTGCCTGCCGGGGGCGTCCGGTCGGCTTGATCTTCGTCCATTAAGCGAGTCAATTCGGCGTTGTCTTTGGTTGCGGAAGAGGATTGTGCCGCGGTGGAAGGCAATGAAAGCGATGGACGCAGGAGAATAACTGTGAGGACCATTAGGTTAAGAACGAGAAGAAGTCTTAGTGTTCGAATTTTCATGCTCAGAACCCCCTGCACTGTGCTTTGAAGCCTTTGTGAGTGTCATTCGCGCCACATTAAGGTTAGCCCCACTACACTAATCGGTCTCGGCGCAAAATAGCTCCGCAGTACGGCTAACAAAACCAGAAGTAAACCATCTTAGGGTTTCGCCGATAGCTCGTATGCGGAGATGGTTCCCTCCTGTACGCCGGCGAACAACATGTTCCCTGAACTGCCTACACTCCTGATGCATCCTTTCAGGCTGAGATTCCATTGCGGCTCACCGTCCGTAGCTCGGAACGCTCCTATTCCACCGCGACAGTTCCCAGCGACGACGAATTCCTTCCATAGATGAGGGCGCTCGGAGGCCCAGTCAGGGGACGACCTCTGCTTCCAGCGCACGCCGGACAACTTGGTATCTACAGAGATAATGTAACCCACGCGTTCTGAAGCGTTCTCTAAAAACATGAACAGTGAATCGTTGGCGAATGCCAGCCTTCCCACGGGTTTTGCGTCAACAGCCAGCTCGGATATGACCGCACCTGTCTCCGCGTTTAGGCGATAGATGCGTTGATCATTTGTGCCGACATAAATGGTCTTGTCCTTGAGGGACAGCGAGGTGGAAGGAGCTGCTGGGAGCTTGCGCTTCCAGGTCACCCGACCGGACAAAGCATCCAGCGCATAGATGACTCCGTCCAGGCCGGCAATGAACAGGCGATTCCCGTCTGTAGCCGGCGCCTTGGGCATGTCACAGTCCTTGTTAGGTGCGCCAGTAGAAAAACTCCAATTCAGGTCACCGGTGTGAAGATCGACGGAAGACCACTGGTCCTGGAAACTGCCGAAGTACACATTTGAGCCGAGTCGAACGATGTCCGTTGGGACACTGATCGCACGGTACTTCCAGCGCACTTTTCCACTGTCGCGCTCGAAAGCGTAAACGTGTCCTATACCATCCGGTACGCAGTTATGATCGGTGCCGATGAGGATCAGGTCATCTGTGACGAGCGGGTCTCCGTGGAAGCTCACCTGCTTGCCGTCTTTGCGGATGTCGTAGCTCCACTGCACCTGACCCGTGGTTCTGTTCAGAGCGTAGAAGGTGCCCGCGCAGGAACCGATGAACAATGCATCCCCCACGACCGTGGGGGTCGAGAACACTCAACCGCCGGCCTCATACGTCCAGCGAAGTTCCGGCCCGGCCGCGGCGGAAAGGTTTGCCTCCTTCTTGATCTGAGCACAACTCAGGGATGCCATGGCCACTAAAACGATGGCTGAAATGAAACTCGCATACTTTTTCATAGCGACCTCCCAGCGGATTCTTCGGATAAGGTTATTCCTTCGGTTCGCGCGGATTCCTTTTACTCATCCCTAAACCTGGTCCGTAACTTAGGTCGTTCCCGTTACGATAATCATTTGAGCCGGAAACCTCATCTTGTCATCCGGAAAAAACTCGCGCACTGCTTCCTGAACCTCCTGGGCTATCAGGTCCGTTTGCGGTGGAGGAAGCGTGGCTAACTTCTCACGGAGCGTCCCCGAAGTCTCTGAGCGCATCTCCCAAAACTGCTTCGGCGAGATGGGCGCGGCGATATCAAACTCCAGCACTCGCTCTTTAACATCAACGGCTCCGGCACGCTTGAGAATCCGCGCCAAGACACCGGGCTCTGCAAAGCGAAAAGCGCCTGGCAGATTCGGATCAGCGGGTGGGTCGGCGGGCGGATCAGCGGGTTTCACCTCAAAATGTTGCTCGACCACCTTGGTAATCACGTAAGAGAAAGGGTTCAGTTCGCTTTTGTCCCAGACGGCGAGCGACATCGCGCCGTCGTTCTTTGTTACTCGCAGCATCTCGCGCAAAGCAGCAAGCGGATCGGGAAAGAACATTGCTCCCAGTCTGCAAACCACGGCGTCAAACGATTGGCTGTCAAAGGGCAGGGCATCAGCCGCGCATTGCCGGAAGGCCACGTTCGTCAATCCGCGTCGCTGCGCTTCCGTCTTGGCCGCGGTTACCATTTCCGCGATGGCATCGGTGCAGGTCACCGAGCCAGTTGGTCCAACTGCTTCGGCAATAGTCAGCGAAGGCTCGCCCGAACCACCGGCAACATCCAGCACCGAATACCCGGCGACGATGCGCGCCTCGTCGATGAGCGCCCGCGTAACGGGCCCGAACATTGTGCGAATAGTACCAATGTGTTTTTGCCAGAACTGAGCCGACTCGCGCCACTCACGCAAGACCTTGTCTGTTTGAATGCCGCTCGGCCCTGTGTCCGAGTCACTTTTTGCGCCGGTAGTGATTCTCAAGGTACAGCTCAAAGTCCTTTCCGGGTTCCGCGATCTCAAAGACCTCGACGAATTCGTCGGGGCCGAGGATTCTATAGGTTTCGCGGGCTCGAAATCCCGCGGGGATGTTCTCTATGCTTTCCGTGGTGAACACCATCGTCTTACGGTCGGCGCTTGAACTGGTCATCACATACTCATTGACAAAACCCTCGACGTGGAATTGCCTGAGCACAAAGCTCTTTCTGGCCTTATCGAAGCTCATGAATCCCCAGTCTTCATGCACTTCTCCTTTTAGGTTCTTTGGCTGAGGGTCATACGTGCTCTTGTTTTGCACGTGAAGAAACTTATTGTTGAGGACGAACCGATATTCACGCTGGGTCTTTGACACGCCCGGCTGGCCGTTTCCCGTTCCTTCCCAGTTACCGACAAAGAATCTCAAAGGTTCCCAGGTGTCGGGGCGAGCCGGGGTCTGGGCCGTCGCGACGGAGACGAGCATCAGGACTGTAGTTACGATTAGTTTTGTTCGCATGAGATCCTCCCGGCACTTCTTTGTAGAGGCATGTTACTACTATCCTCTGGATCATTGGAGAAGTGAATTGTCTCGGTTCATTATGATAGTTATCCGAGATGAATCGATGGAGGTTTGTCACCGGCAAGTCTTCCGGTAAGTCTTCGGCCCACCGTCGAGAGACTTAGGGAACATTGAGTCTATCTGGAGAGTGAATCATGAAGAATAGAGTCAAGCAGGTTCTGATCTTCGTTGGCGGTTTGTTCATCGGCGCGCTGGTCGGTTTTCTTGTTATGGGCCGAATAAGTCGGCAGCAGTATGCGAACTCCTATACTCTGAGCGTGATGGAGAAAGCGTTCGAGGCCACGGAACTGCGCGCCCATCGACAAGATGAACTCGGCAAGCGCCTTGAAGCCCTGCTACCCGAAGGCGTGCTGGCAATCCATCGCGACAAGGAACTGCAGAATGGCACTTATGCTCAGCCCGCATTGCGGGCGGTAAAGCATTTCTACCAGGTAAACTCGCTGCCGATACCGCCGGAGATATCGGATGTCCTTAACAGTCTTCCGCCCGGTCAGTGAGTGACAACCGATTCAGAACGCGAATCGAACTAACTTTTCCGGGCGTCGTTATCTTCTTCATGTTCCGGGACAGTCACCTGGCGCGCAACGTGACGACCTTGTCATCGCCTTCCTTGATCTCAAAGGCGACGGGAGCGTATTGGCCTTTCTGGGTCCACGCTTCCACCCGATATTGCCCTGGCGTCAACGCAAGCTTTTGGCCTGACCGCTTGAAGATCTTTTGATTGCCTGAAGCCGAACTGACAAAACAACGGTCGTCCTTGTCCTGAGCACCGTCCGCCTTTTGGTAAGCGAAGGTCACGTGGCCGACGGGAACCGTAATATCAAAGTGCTGCTCGTTCTGGTCGGTGACCTTGATTCCAGCTTTGGTGTAAGGAGTCAGATCATTCGGCAGCCGAACATCGTAAGTGCCGGGCACCACCAGCGCGCCGTTCGTCTGATGCACGTCGTATTTCTTCTGTCCGTTCTGCCAGAGTTCATAATTCTGGCGAAACCATATTCCCGATCCCGAGGCAGCCATCTTCACGATGACCTTTACGGTATGGGCCATGCCAAAGACGATCTCTTTGCGATCGCCCGAGGCAAACGATTCGGTGACCGAAAGCTCGTTGGCCGCATTTGGCCGGGCGCGGAACTCGTAGGTGCCTTCGTCGAGAAACACTTCGTCAACCGCGCGAAACTTGAAGACTTCCTTGCCGTTTTGGAACGCCGTAATCTGCGATCCTGACTGTACCTGATCCTTGTCGACGAACTTCGCTTTAACGCGTGGTGGGACGGGCACTTCGACTTTCGCCGTGGTTTCGCCGGCAGCCGCGACCTGCACCGTCTTCTTTACCGGCTGATAGAGGTTGCCGTTCGCGGTCAAGACTCCAGCGACTAAATTGTATTCGCCCGCCTCAACCTGGTATCTGGCATTGCTGGTAATCTTCAACGGCGGCGCGCCCGCGCGCGCGAGCAGGCCGCTAACTTTGATCGGATTGCCTGACGAATCCACACCTTGTAGAGAGAAACCGCGCGACGTTGCGTCATTGCGAATCTTTGAAAGCGATTCAGCCAGAGTCGTCGCGGACTGCGCATCGTGGTATTCCGTTCCTGCCGCGTCAGAGATGCACTTCAATGCTTGCTTAGACTTTTCGTCGAGACCGAGGCCGACGACATGGACTTTGATCTTGACGTTCTTCTGTTTCCACTCGCGCATCAGAGCGCATGGATCGGCATTGCAGGACTCGATGCCGTCGCTGATCAAAATGATCTCGCCGCTGCGATCGCCGAAATCCCTCAGCGCTTCCTGAAAGCTGAGCGTAATTGGCGTTCGACCCAGAGCATTCAGCTTGTCGACGTATTCCTTGATAGGTGAAACCACATCACCGGCTGAACCAAAGGGAACTACTAGTTCGGAATCGACACAGTCGTCGCGTTTGCGGTGACCATAGACGCGCAGGGCAACTTCATAACCAGCAAAATCGCCTCCAACAAAGTCCTTTAGCACCTTTTTGGCTACGTCGATTTTCCGGGACTTGTCCGGCAGACGCTCCAGCATCGAGCCCGAGGCATCAAAAATAATGTAAATCCCCTGTGGCGGCTGGCTGGCTTGTGCCTGTGCGAACTCCGCACTCGCCACGCCCGGCGCGGGCGCATCCGTCGCGGGTGATGCGTTGGCAGCAGCGGCGTTGTTGGCTTGATTACCCGCCGTGCCGCCGTCACAGCCGACGAGGGCAAAACATAAGAGGACAAAGAGCACATGGTTGAATTTCATTCCCATTGACTCATCCACGAAAAGGATTCGTTCGGATTCGACCCTGAATTTGGAATATACACTCACTTTCTAGCAGTGTTGGTGGCCCGAGGTCGAGTCTTATGGGCTCGGGTAATGATCCTCCTAAGAAGGACATAGATACGCGTACTGGTGAGGACGCTGAGCCACACCAATACTCAAGATCAAACAAGCCTTCCAGCTTCTTTTTCGTCTTGGGGTTTTCCGCTCCATTTATGTTGACGAAAAAAGCACCGTCGGCCCCTTTAATAACTTTATAGCCGTTTTTGACGGCGCCCGCCGTCAGAGTTATGTGAAATGGCGCGTCTGTGATGGGCCACCGGGCAAAATCGATTACCGTGCCGGTGACGCCAAAGCCACCAGCTTGCTGACCTGTGATAGCGCGCGTGGTGGTATATCGTCCGTCTGGCTTAACGTCTTGCGGCCGGATTTGCAGGTATTGATAATTACCCCCGGCCATGTTGATGACGCCCCGAGACTCGAGGTGCAGCGGCATGTCCTCCTTAATTCCCTCCAGCCCGCTGACCTCGATCGTCACGATCGTGGTTTCCCCTTTAAGCAGAGAAGTTTTGGGCGCGTTAAGACGGACGCCAAGATTACGATAAGTTCCTTTGGCTTCGACATTGTTTTCTTTAAGCGTAATGTCCGCAGGTCCAAAGCTCTGCTCGGGACTTTGGAAAGTGCAGCCGCGAGGAGTTTCGGTGCGCTTGATGACGGGCTGATTGCCGACTGTTATCTCAGTGGTGCGGAGGTTTCCGTCGAAGGGCCCTTTGATTTCGACCGAGCTGCCGTTTTGCCCGATGGTTGGAAGGTTGAAATCATTTGGGGTGGGCGTCTGCGGACGCGTCGCCTTACTCTCCGTAGTCGAGAGCGGAATTGTCACGCGCGCCATTTCCTTGCCGGAAGCAACCTCTACCACGCTCAACGTGCAGGGCCCCGGGTCCCACAACGCATGGAACGTCCAAATCGCTCCGTCGGGCGACGATCCGAACGGTCCCCCAAACGTCGTTCGCGGCTGGTTCTTCTGGCCCAGCTCCTCGGCCTTCTGGCTTGCAATCATCAACTGATAACTGTTCAAAGCTTTCCGATTCATCGCCCGTTCTTCGTCGGTCTGGCCGTTCGGCTCGGCAACGACAGAGCCTGAGATCGTATCGCCCGACCTCATGTCGTCAGGCAGATAAACCCGTACGACACCAGCCGGGGTCGTAAAATTCACGTTGATTAGACCTCTGGTTGAATCAAACTCTACCTTGAAGCCGGGCTTGGGCTGATTGGGCTTGGCAGACTTAGCCTTCTTCAGGTAGTCGTCAATTTCCTTGAAGAGCTTATTCTTTTCGTCTCTTAGTTCGCCGAGCTTCCGTTCCTGCTCCTTGATGAATTCGACCTGCTCATCGCGTGGCGAAACGGGCATTTCTCCAGTCCGGGAGGAAGGCGGGGTAGGCTTCGGTTGTGGATTGCTCGGCGGATCAGGCGGCATAGGAGTTGGGGTTGGAGTAGGTGTGGGCGTAGGGATTTTCGCTCGTTCCCACCCCGCATGTTGCACCCAAACGTGGTACCACAAGCACGCACTCTTATATTCTTCCTTTAGAGTGGCCAACCGCCACACGAACATGGGTTCGCCATTTGTCTCTACCACTAATGCTCGCATCTCCTGCATTTCACGGTTTAAGTCGTACGCTTCTTGTTCGCACTTCTTAGCGTCCTCTTCGTACCGCTTGGCCCAGCCTTCGGGCGTATCCGGAAACTGGTCTTGAGGAACAACTCCGGCGTCTGGCGCTTTCGCGGTGTATGCGACGCCGGACGACAAGAACAATGCGAGGCCGCAAAGTAGAAATATCTTTCTCATGTTTCTTCTCCTCAATAAAAGCTGTGCGTGGTTAATGCGCCTGTGGCGTGATTGCCGTCAGCGAGAAACCTTGAGTCTCAGCCCATTTTGACCGGAGCACCATTGGTCGTCGTGCATAACGTTCCGTTTGTCGCAAATGGGCCAGGTACTATCCGTGCATTTGCGGTCTAAACCTACGTTCTACTCCTCCTCCTGAATGATGATTCTGGCTGTGACCATAATCATCAAACACTGGGCGTCAGTCTGGCCAGCCCCATTCTTGAGAAACAGCCTGCCCAGGTAGGGTACTTTGCTTAGCGTCGGGCACTGGTGCTCGAGTTTCTGCTCGCCGTCCACCGGCTTGCCCGTGATCGGGCTTTGCACACCATCGACATACATGACGAACTTGTCGCCTTCCTTTTTCACCCGAAAGCCATTCACTTTGGCATTCTCAGTGAGCGGAATGATGATGGGTCTGCGGGCGGGATCGATTACCGTGGCGGTGACTCCGAAGGCGCCGGCCTGCAACCCGGTCAGCGTGCGCTTCGTTTCAAATGTTCCATCGGCGCGAACATCCGTGGGGCGAATCTGAACGGTTTGTGTGTCGCCGCCTTCCATGCTCACGACGCCCTCCTTCTGGAGCAGCAACGGCACATCCTGCTGAATCCCTTTGAGGCCTTCAACAGTCACGGTCAACACTGTGCTTTCACCCTTAAGCAGCGACGTCTTCGGAGCAGCCAGACGAAGCCCCAGGTTTCTGCACGAGCCTTTGCTTTCTGTGTTGCCCTCTTTGACAGTGATCTCGGTCGGACCGAAGTTTTGATCGGGACTCTGGACGATACAACTGTTCGGAGATTCAGCCAGCAGGCGAGCCGGCTGACCACCGAGTTTTACCTCGGTCGTGTTCATCTGGCCGTCGAAGGGCCCGACGATTTCCAGCGGCCGCCCGTTTTGACTAGTCGTCGGAAACTGGAATTGTTTCGGGCCGGTCGTCGTGGCGCCCTGCGGATTAGTTTGATCCCGCCAGAGCGTGCATTCAGCCTTTTCCACTCCGTCCTTGTCCTTCAGCGTCACGAATGTCGCTACAGCGCTCGGAGGCGGGATAGGCATTTGCATCGTAAAATTACGAGTCGTAGAAGTGACGGGGCCTGGATTTTGGGAAGCGCTTGAAAGCTTAGTGGGCTTTCCATCAATCTCACAGACAAAGCTCTCAAGCTGCTTCAGATTATTCGCTCGCTCCGCTTCTGTCTGACCCGATGGCTCGGCGATGACCGTGCCCGAAATTGTGTCGCCCGCCGACCTGTTTTCCGGCAGATTTATGTTGAGTGTTCCCTGAGGGGTGGAAAAGATCGCGGTCGTGAGTCCATCGCTCGATTTATTCTCCGCTGTGAAACCGGGCGCGGGCTGCTTGGGCTTGACTACCTTGCGCAATTTTTTTACCCGCGCCTTTATTCGCTTCTTTTTCTCTTCAGCAGCGTCCACGCGCTTTTGCCACTCGTCGATCTTTATGCGCCACTTTGTGCGCTCCCGCGGCGGAGTTGTAGATGGAGGCGTAGGGAGCCTGCGCAATCTCTCTCGCAACCAGTCCAGCTTTCTCTCAATATTCGCAATACAAAACTCAAGATCCCTTAAATTGTTCTCATACAACGCCCACTCCTTCTCTGATGCAGTCGGGCCAGGCGGTGGGTCGGTACTAAATATGCCACAGATTATGGCATCACTCTCTAGTTCAAGGATCTGTCTCTCAATCGTTTCAATCTCGGTCTGGGCGTTGGCACGCTGAACAGGCATCAACCAAAGCCCCGCTACTAACAACCCGATGATTATCGCTGCAAACTTCTTCATGGTCTCTCCTCCTCTATCGATCAATTGCGATCCCATCCTGCCACCCGGCAAGTGGGGCCACGCACTACCTGTGCAAGGAGCCACACATCCTCGGGCGACATAACGCGAACGCATGGCAATTCTCCAGCCCGCCAAGTTGGCGGCGCCAATATTTACTGCTTCTTATCATGCCGCAAGATGATTTGTGTCAGCTTGTCAGAGGCGGGTGAGATCGTCGCTGTCAAACCGCTGCCATCGGCATTCGCTTTCGCCGGCTCAGAACTTGAATACGAATCTTGGCTCGATTCTCACTTTACCAGAGCCATGCTCCTTGACCTGCTCTGAAGCCTCGCCGCTCCAGCCGTCGATTTGCCGGATCTCGTACTTGACGTTCAGTGTCCACTTCTCGATATCCGCTGTACCCTTCTTCAGAAGATCCTGCGCCTTTTTCTTCTTTTCATCATCTGACTCTTTCCGCGGAGGCGCTTTTGTTTCAGTGTTGGCCAACGAGCCGAGCTGCTTCGCCAACTCATCCAGTTTCTTCTTCAGGGCGTCGGCCTCTTTTTTCAAGTTGCGCATGCATCCCGTCATGACGTCTACCCAGTGACGGTAGGCTCGCGCCCATTGGTCCCACTCTTCTTTGGACGCGTCAGCGGGTGGGCGATTGCGTTTGAAGGACTGCTGAAACTCCGTGAAGTTCAGATCGCATTGTTCGAGCTGGTTCAAAGTCCGGTTATAGGCGGCCAGGGTCGCGTCATAGGTTTCTTCGAGGCTCTCTGCGTTTGCGGTTCCGGCGCAGAAGCCACAATAGAGAAGACAGACGAATCCGATGACCATTAGACGAGCGATTCGCATGGTTCAGTTCCTTTCTTTCCAACCGCGTCGCCAGACTGCGGTGCTATTGAATGGCGATGATCAACCCGGCGGCTAGTAGAGATGTATGCATACGTATCCCCAGTCGCCGTCCTTCGTATCCGGTTTTGCGTTCGCAGTCGTGAGCTCCATCCGGACGTAATCACCCTTCGCAAGCTTTGGCGAGAATTTGATGGTGGGTCTTGACGTGCCGGCCCCGCCGACTACCGACCACGTGACTTCTTTTTTCTCGCGGCCAACAAGGTCCATCACGGTCACTTTCTCAATCGTTACCTTTCCCCAGTTGGGTACATCCTTGGCATTGTTGCCGACTCTGCCAAAAACCACTGAATTCGTTTCAGCGGTGCCTGTGGCCGTGGCCGTCCCGGTCGCCAGGACATTGGCCGCGCCAAAGATAGCGGCGGGCAAACCTAACGCGAGTAGTAGGCATAGTGTCCATCGGGTCTTCATTGTGTTCTCCTTCGTTTGTTTTCGAGTACTTAAGGCTTTTGTGTCTGGCCCTTGAAGCGGACCAGATGGTTTCGTTGAAAACCGACGCCGGCAGTCGGCTCTGCCACGCAATACTTGTCTTCGACCTGATTTACTTTCACCGAGCCGATCTTCCGATCCGGTGTGCCCAGCTTCTTTCCGGTTTCGGGATCGACCAGCGCGGGTTGCTGGTTGTAGATGTCGAACTCCATTCCGGGCCGGATTCCTTGTTCAGCGCCGGCATTGACATAGATCAGTCCTTCCCGGACCTCGACGATGCGCCCGGCCCACGGGACCTCCTTTAATTCAGAGACGATCGACGCCACTGCGCCTGCTATTGCCTCGCGCGAAGCGCGTCCGAGCGGAGTGTTTTGGTATTTCGAGATGCTGAACTCCGAATCGCCTCTGGTGAGTTCTGCGCTGGCGCCGCTCATTGAGGCCCGGCCTTCCGAACGCTTCGAGAAAATGACTTCGCCGGTGGCGGCGTCGACCAGGCGGATGTCCAGGGCCACCATGGCGGTCACGCGCTCAGACTTGGCCTGAACAGTCTTGAGGATCTTCAGCTTGCCCCCCATGCTCGTCTGGTTATAAGTGAATTCGGTTATGTCACCCGTAATGAGCGTCTGCGCTCCAATGATCTTTCCCTGCGGAGCTGCGGTCTCTTTGTTGACCCGCCCGGAGGCCCCGAAATCCTGCTCGCCTGTTACCTCTTTGATACTGGCGCGCTCAACCACCACGAACCGTCCGGTCTTTACGAGTTCGGTGGTGAGCATCTCCGTGAGCCCAATGGCAAAGTCGGCAGGTGGCGGCAGAGCTATGGTCGTAGTGCGCGAGTCGCGGTCCTTCTTAACATCTTCCTTGAAAGCCGCGCCCGAAAAGCTCACCACCGCGACACGCATTTTGGGGCCAGTCCAACTCTGCTGCGGATCTTGCGCGCACGCGACCTTGGGGGACACCAGATCAAGAAGCAAGCACGCGACTCCGATTACCTGTAGCGCATGGATCCGGCGTGTACTTACATAGTTGCTATCTGCGCTGCTCAACTTGTGACTCCTCGTACTGTTTCGAATTGGCTATCGACTTCGCCGCCGGCCTTGATCTGCTAATACCCGGCAACCGTTGCTTTTCAGCGGCTCTTCGACTTCTCCCTGATTCCTTCCAGCACTCGTTTCACGTCCTGGCTCTCGGTGATCTTGATGTCGCCGGGAATGGCAAACTTGTCCGCTGGAATGCCGGCATTGTCCTCGAAACGCCGGGCGGTGCTGGTCATCTGCATGCCTGCCATCGTGACTTCAGTTCGCAGCGTTACGCCATTCCAGACGCAGGTTCTGCTGCCCATCTTCTTCATCACCCAGATTTCGCAAGGCTTGCCGGCTATCTGCTCGGTACCCATTTTTTCTCCGCCCATGTTGCGCATCATCTCTTCACCCATTTCTGTCATGCTCTGATCTTTTCTTTTGGCGGCTTCAATGAATTGCGGCAACAGCGTGTTCTTGATTTTCGTGCCGGTGCGGCGTTCGAGATCGATGGTGTAGAGCCACTCTCCGTCCATTAATGAGAGCTTGCTTTCCTTGCGCGAAATTCCGGCAATCGACAATTCGCTGTTGGTGTATTTAGCTTCGCGCCAGCCCCAGCGATCGAAGTAAACCGTCTCAGTCCCTTTCTGCATGCCGGACATCTCGTATTCGACGATGCCCGATTCGACCAGATAGCGTTTTGGGTAAGCTGAGGTGGAACTCGATTCCGAGGTGGCCTGATTGGCTCCCGATGACGTTGAGGTATTCGAGTCCCCGCTTCGTTTCTGGCAGCTGGCGGAAATCAAAAGAGCCGCTCCGATCAAACAGAGTAGTGGCTTGTTCATGGTTTTATTCCCTATTCAACTTCTACAACAGACAGTTTTTCCGTTTGCGTGGGCCGGCGCGAAGTTTTTTCAGCGAAAGTCGCCCACCAGAATGAAAGGCGCCCAATAACGGGGATGAGTGAGGGGAAGAGAGTTTGGATTGTGTGCGGACGACGGCAAGGCAATCGCGCCGCGCAGCATGGCCCGCTGGGTCGCCGCCAGGGCTTCAGCTTTGGACTCCTTCTCGCGCAACTGCCCATAGAAATGCTTCATGAATTCGGTCGTGGGCTGGTCACTGATGGGCAATAGAGTCGCAATCACGCTCTGCGATCCAGCGTGCAGAAAAGCCTCAATTAAGCCAATCCGGTCTTGTTCCACAAAGTCAGTGCCACTGGCAGAATAGCTTTGGCCGGTCTCGCACGCGCTCAAGGTGACCAGCCTGGTTCGCAAACCAAGTTCAAAGATTTCGCGCACAGTTAGCTTGCCATCGTCCGTATTTGAAGGCTCCAGCAAAAGGCGAGAGAACAAGGGCATTTCACTTTCCGCGATGGCGTGCGTGGAAAGATGGAGGTAGTCGCAGTTGTGCGAGATCCGTTTGAGGTCGGTCTCGGTCGCTTCCTTGTTGACGAAGGCCAGGCCGCTGGTTGTTTGCGCCACTGCCTTTGCCTCGTCCGCGGCGAAGGCGAGATCGGGCAGGCTCTCATCACTTGATTCATTTCGCCCGAACGCGACGGTCACCCGCTTTTCTACGGTGGAGGGATCCTGTTCACTCCCGTGCGCATAGAACGTTCCCGATGGTGTCCGAAACAAATTGTAGTCTTCGACCAGAAACTTCGTGCTGCCGTTGTTTAGGCGAACTAGCGCCGCGAAAGGCAGGTCGTGAAGAAAACTGTAAGGAACAAGACCAAGTGTGGTTATGTTACTCAGAGCGCCCGAAGTCTCTATAGGCCCGATCAAATTTGCCCGCAGACTTTCGGCGACAGGCAGCCAGACGGTTTCGTTCGCTTCTATTCTGAAAATCAATGAACGAAGGAGTTTGGTCTTGGCCGCCAGCCCACTCCTGGAAACAGGTAACTCAACAGCTTTCAGGCCCTTCTGAGTGATAACCAGAGCGAAAACCCTTTCGCCTAGAAACAGGAATTCCACCAGGGCGGTGTCGTTAGGCAGTCGTTGCTGAAGTTCTGAAGACGCAACTGGCTTCGCCGCGGCGATCGCCAGATATTGCGGCTGTTCGAGTTGCGCTTTAAGCGTGATTTCCTCGTATTCACTGTAAACTCTTCTTAGTTGTTCGCGAGTCGCCGCGTTATCGTTAGGTTTTAGACTTTCTGACAGCGTTTCAATTCGTTCGGTGAGCTCTCGTTCTCTTTCACTTGTTGGTGGCACGTTGGCCCGCTTTTCCCTTACCTGAATCAAAAAATTCCTCAACGAGCGATAGCGCATGTTTTCAAGAAAACCAAACACCAGTTCGGTGGCGGATCGTGATACTTGTTCATTCGTATTTGAAATCGAATAGTCGAGTAAAAGACTGTAGAGACGCTCGTAAGAACGCCGATGAGGCGGAATCAAAGAGTTCGTTCGTGCGGCAGCGAAGATCTGTGTTTCCGTTTCCAGCGCATCGCGCAGGTATTTCAGGGCCTTTTCGTGACGACCGTTATGCTGCGCGATCTTCGCGCGCACTATTGCCGGCTGGATGTAGCCGTCGGAATGCGTTTCGAGGTGTTTTGCGATTTCGTCGACATCACCCATTAAGTCAGACGCGCGTTGCCAATCGCCTAAAGCAACGGAACACTCCGCGCTCCCCAAAAGAACACTTGCTTCATACCGCACATCGGGCGTCTCTCCTTGCCGGTGGGCTTGCAAAGCGCGTTCGTATAGTGAAAGTGCTTGCGCGTAATCACCCTTGAGTTGATAGCAATAGGCGACCAAAGCCGGGTTTGCGAGAACAGACTGCGGAGTTTTGTGTGTTAGCAGAGGATCGTAGAGTTTTATCGCTTCGTCGTATTCATCCAAGCTAAGATGAACGCCCGCCAGCAATGCTTCAAGGTCGACTTGTGCCAGCCGGTAGCCGGTGCGTTCCGTTATTGCAAGGCCTTTACCGAAACAGTCGCGCGCCTTCCGGTAGTTTCCTATCCCGTTGTATAGAATACCCAGAGTCATATACGAATCGCTTAAGCCCGCCTGGTCGCCGATTCGCTCCTGGATTTCAATACTTTGGTTTTGATACTGCATGAAGTTATATATGTCGCCTTTGTTATTAAAAACGAGGGCGATAAGCGTGAGCATTGTAGCCGCGCCGCGTTGGTCGTTTTGTCTGCGGTAGAGTTCCAAAGCAGGGAAATAGAATTCTCTAAGCGGTCTATCGAGTTCGCCTTTGAACCACCAGTAAACAACGCCCAGATTCCTTATGGCGGCGGCTTCGACTCTTTCGTCCGAGATTTCTCGGGCGATAGATCTTGCCTGTTCGAGATTTGCAATTGCTTCATTGAATTTCCCTTTCGAGTGATAGAACGCGCGGCTTAAGTCAATCAAAGCTTCTGCTTCCAGACGCCGATTGCCTGCACCTCTGGCAAGTTCCAGGGCTAGTTGATGTGAGGCGATGGCAGCGTCCGGCTCGGCGAAACTGTACTGATTGATGCCGATTGCATTGTGAATCCGCGATAAGGTTTCCTTGTCTTCAATCTTTGTTTGCAACAAGGCATCAAACTCTCTTTGTGAAGAAAGAAAGTCTCCGCGCAACTGATGGCATAGGCCGAGCTGAAGAGTGACGAGGTCGTCTGAGCGGCGCAGGCGGCGCGCCCAGGTAAAGTATTTGACCGCCTCTTCCAGCCTCCATTCGTGCTGTGCCCGTAGTCCGCGTTGAAAGGCGAGATTCCCGAACCTATCCAGCGAAAGCCAGGCAGCGCCTGCGGCCACGATTATGGCCGCCAGGCCGAGTCTCCAACGCGCGGTTTGTTTCAGCATGGAAATCCAGACGTAAAACGGCAGACTTCGAACCTAATGGAGGTGGATTAAAACACGAATAGAGAAGCCGTTGCGAGCTTTGTCGTGGGTCTTCTGGAGTTGAGGAGATTCTGTGGTTATCGCAACGAGAAGCTGGCGATACCGCTTTCGCGACTGGTGCCATCCGGGAGCCTGGCAGAAACGGACCAATAATAGGTCCCCTGCGTGGAGAGTCGCAGCTTCGCGATGTCAATTACCAGGCTAGTCGTCGTAGGTTTTTCCTGAATAATGATATCGCCCTTTTCGTCGGTCAGAGTCAACTCGTAACGGGCCCCATTACCCGCGTCCGTCCAGCGGAATTCCACCGGACTCGCGTTCAATTGGGCTCCATTCGGCGGGCTGGCCAGTGCCAAATCACTGCTCGCACCGCTGGATCGTCTCAGGCCGCCAATGCGGGGCGTTTCCGAAGTGGACTGAGTGTTCCAATATACGAAGATTGAGAGGCCGACGGCCATCACCAGGGACGCGGCTAAAGCGAGCGGCACATAGGGACGCAGCGAGTGGATCCAATGAACTGGTGTTTTTGTAACGCGATGCTTTAGTGACGACGGCGCGGCTTCGTCAAAACGAGCTTCCGCCTCAATGTCGTAAAGAGCAATCAAACGCTCGCGACAATGCCGGCAACCCGCCAGATGAAATTCGGCGGCCAGCCGGTCTGACGGCGACATCAAGCACCCAAGAAAGGATTGCCACGTAACTGAGTCGGGACATTGAGTCGTCTGCATTGTCATCTCTTACTTCTAATCAACAGATAAAACCGCTGCTCCCGCTGGTTTTATTTTAGTGACTTTTTCAACACCAGGAGACTCGCCTTGAGCGCACTCTTCACTTCGCGTTCCTTCCTGCCGAGCAATTCGGCAATCTCGCGAGTGCCGAGCGCATGTTCAAAGCGAAACTGCACTATCAGTAGATGCTTTTCAGGGAGTTCCCTGAGGGCTCCCCGCAATCGCCGATCCTCTTCGCGGCGGACCAATTCCTGCTCCGGATCGGACGAGTCGTAAGGCGGATCGATCGAAAGACCGATCTCGTCGTCAACATCATCGAGGGAAACCGGGACGCCTGCGCGGGCGAGATTACTAATCAGGCGCCATAATTTCTTTTCACTCAACCGCGAGAAAATCTGCTCGAGAGCCTGGAAGACACTTCCCAGGGTCACTCCTTCAAAGTGCTCCTGGCTCAGGCGCTCTTCAATGACCGAGGGCATTAGCCCGTTCCAAAAGTAGAGTTCGAAGACGCGCCGCTCGCGTGGCCCTAATCGAGCGATAGGCTTCAGCAGGCGCTTGCGGCCTTCTGCCGCCCAGACCCAATTAATGCATAGTCTCCTAACTACTTGCCGTAGCCAGGGCGTGACGTCACCGTGACTTCCGGTGTACTTAATAGCCTTAAGGCGGCGAAAGTCCTTCTCGGTGAGCTTCTCGCAGACATACACAAAGCGATCCATTGCCTCGTCATAATCGAATCCCAAATTGCGGAGCAGAGAAAAAATGGTGTTCGCATGCTTGTCAATGAACGCGCGCCAGGCTTTCTCGGGTTGGTGCTGAAACAGCGCCAACAAGTCACTATCGGACAACACTGATTGTCCGTCAGCATCTCCAGACAGCTTCCGCAAGTCGGGCATAGGTTGCGTAGCCTCGAGGGCCATTTCCATCAGGCCTGGCGACTTCCGCCGGCAATGCAAGACGGCACAGCTCAGAATCCGTTCTCTTCAGCCGCTACGGAATGGTTCATTGCAAGTGGATCTATCCGGATCGACTATCATGGTTCATAATCCCATGGTCGATTTGACGGAATTTCAGGGACGGATTGTACGCGAAAATGGCTGCGAACCGCAGCCCCAGCGAACTCGGACGATCGTCGGGCTGCGCGAAACAGACGCCGCTATCCGGCGGCCATGGAGAGCAGCAGGGCATCGCTGGCAATTTTGCGGTTGATATTGACTTCGAGGGTGCCACGCAGTTCTTCAATCTGACTGAGCCAGGCCGCAGCCTGGCCGCTTCTTATCTCGCCGGCAATCTGTTGAAGCTGCGTGAGCAGATCGCCATTAACGATGGTTTCGCTCGGGCGTCCCAACGCCAGCGCCCAGGCATCCCGAATCAAAGTCTCAAGGGCGTCCAGCCTCTGCTCGTACTCGTGGCGGTCCTTAGCAGCGGCCAGCTCTTCTGCTGAGCGCAGCAGTTGCACGCGATCGAAGGCCACCGTCAACGCTCTGAGAACGGCCAGCATCATGTCGCGCCGTTCGCGGTAGGTCTCGACATCACCGGCGAGCGCTCGCCCGATGCTGCCTTGGGCCGTGCGGGCCAGCAGCCGCGCGTCTTGTGCCGGCAAGTTCTTCTGCTCAACAAGGAATGTCTCGATCAAATCGGCGGCAATCGGCGCAAAGCGAATTATCTGGCAGCGTGAACGAATGGTTGCCAATAGCGCAGTTGGATTCGACGTGGTCAGGACGATGTGAGTCGTGGGCGGAGGCTCTTCCAGGGTCTTCAGCAGCGCGTTGGCGGCGTGATCGTTCATGGTGTCGGCGTCTTCAACAATAAAAATGCGTGCCGCTCCTTCGAAGGGCCTGAAGTTGGCCTCGCGTTCCAGCTCGCGCATCAGGTTCTTGACGCGAATAATTTGCTTGAACGGACGCACCATGGCCAGGTCGGCGTGCTCGCTCCAGATGAGCCTCTCTCGATTGTCGTCGTCGTCGCTAAAAGGCGGAAAAGTCGAGCGCGAGATCCGTTTGCATGACGAACACTCGTCGCAAGCTTCGACGCCGTTGCGGTTGCGGCAGTTCAGGGCTTTGGCCAATTCAAGCGCGAACAGCTTCTTGCCTATGCCTTGCTCACCGGTGAAGAGCATTGAGCCGGGCACGCGGCCGCCCGTGAGCACGCGGCGCAAGGATTCCTTTACTTCGTCGTTGCCAATCAAAGTGGAGAACATAACTCAGTAAGCAAAGAGCAGAGGGCCAGGAACAAAGGAAAAAACTAGTCTTCAGAACGTGGCACTTTGCCCTTTGCGCTTTGCTCTTCGCCAAGCAGTCCGCGTTCTTGCAAAAACGGCATGACGATGTTCATGACCGTGTCGTGTGTTTCGTGGACCGAGCCGCGCGCATCGATCACGCGAAACCGCTCTGGCTCGGCCTTTGCAATTTCAAGATAGGCGTTGCGCACACGGGTGTGAAACCCAGCGTCCTCACTATCGAGGCGGTCGCTGTTCCTGCTGGCGACGCGACGCCGCGTCCGCACCGCCGACTCAGCCACGGACAAATCAAACAACAAAGTCAGGTCCGGCACTAATCCGCCCGTCGCCAGTTGCACGATCTCCTTAATTAGATCGGGTTTAAAGCCGCGGCCTGCTCCCTGATAGGCCACGGTGGCATCGGCATAGCGATCCGATAGTACTACCCGGTCACCTTCGAGCGTTGGCAACAACACCGCCCGCACGTGTTGGGCCCGGTCGGCCGCGAAAACCAGCAGCTCAGCGAGAGGGTCGACCTGCTCCTCAACGTCCAGCAAAGCCGCGCGCAGCCTTTGCCCCAGCGTCGTCCCGCCTGGCTCCCGGGTGGTAACTATCTCGAGCCCGCGGACACGGAGTTCGCTTGCCAACAGTCGCAGTTGCGTGGATTTCCCGCAACCGTCAATCCCTTCAAAGGTGATGAAAGCGCCGGTCATGTCTTGCGGGATTGTACTCTGAATTGACTTCAGGTGGTGGGGGCCTCAACAGGTTGCAGGGGTGTACTCTCGTTCGTCACCGATGACTGCCGCAGTTCGCCAGTCGTGCGGCGGGCATGAGAGATCGTCGAGATAGCATGCTTGAAAATCAATTGGTCCTGCGCGCCGGTCTCCATAATCAGGGAAAACTTATCAAAGCTCTTGATGCGGCCGAGAAGCTTGGCCCCGTTCACCAGATAAATCGTGACCGTGGTCTTTTCCCGCCGCGCGAGATTAAGGAAACCGTCCTGGATGTTTTGCGGTGCCGGCTTTGAGTCCACCAAACGATCGTCCTCGAGATGAAGCTTGCTAACGCTTGCTAACGGAAGCCCCAGAGTATAACAGCCGTTCAAAGCTGACAAGGTTTTTCTGCTACGCGTCAGGGCGGCGCAGGAGTGCGAAGGCCTGCTCCTGTACCTTCGGATCGTCACCGAACCCGTCGAGCCATTGCACGTCAGGCTCGTGACGGAACCAGCTCAACTGGCGCTTGGCGTAATGGCGTACATCCAGTTTCGTTTGCTCAATCGCGCTTTCAAGATCGCGCTTCCTATTCAGAAACTCAACCACGCGCCGGTATCCATGCGCGCCGAGAGCGTTTGAGTTCGGCGGCACACCTTCGTCGAGCAGCCGTCGCACTTCTTCCACCAAGCCATTTGCGAAGTGCTTTTCCGTTCGTTCATTGATTCGCGCATAGAGCTCGTTGCGCGGCGGATTCAAGGCCATAATCTGAATGCGTGAAGCAACGGGAGGTGGCTCTGGCCGCAGGGGTCTTTGGCTTGAGATTGGCTCGCCGGTTTGCAGACAGAATTCGATCGCGCGCTGGACCCGAGGCCAATCGCGGGCGTTTAGTTGCGCAGCCTCAGCCGGGTCGAGTCTTTGCAGGATGCGATGAAGATGTTCGGGACCGCGGCGCTCACGAATCGCAGTGAGCCGCGCGCGGAGGGCCTCATCCGTAGGCGGGCTGTCGAAGAAAGGCCGTCGCAGAGCCCTGAGATAGAAACCGGTGCCTCCCACCAGAAGAGCCGAAACGTCTCGTGCTTCGATCTCTGCGATCGTCTTCACCGCAACTCGCGCCCAGTCGGCGGCCGTAAAGTTCACCGCCGGAGAAACAAAGTCGATCAAGTGGTGTGCAACGCCGCGCCGCTCTTCCAGCGGGACCTTGGCGGTCGCTATCTGTATCCCACAGTAGACCTGGACAGAGTCGCAGTTGATGATTTCGCCGCCAAGGCGCAAGGCCAGTTCAATACCCAACTCGCTCTTGCCCGAAGCGGTAGGACCAACTATCGCTAAGATTGATCGTTTGGATTCGCTCACCCGCGAGAGATGATAAGCCGAATCGCGATCACGAGCCAGACCACGAGCAGAAGAAGGACGGCGCCGATGATTTGGTTGCGGGAGAAACGCATGAAGAAGTGCGGCGGAGAGCGCGTTTACGAAAGGTATTCAGATGGTAAATAATACCAAGACACGTTCGTAGCCTAGGCGCTTTTAGAGATTGAAAATGCTGCTGACGCTTAGTTGAAAGCCAGGTAGAAGCGGCGTCGAACTTCTTGGCCGTTACGCCATGTTGCTGTGTTTTCCAGCCGTTGTTTCTGCAATCGGTAAACTTGCACCAGACGATTCTCTGAATCAACAATCCAGTACTCAGCGACGCCATACTTTGCATGAAGTTGCCGCTTGACGAGCAAATCGCGACCCCGGTTTTCTTTGCCCGGTGCTGTCATCGGGACAGGCATCGAGATCAGCGACGGTGAGTAAAGGTTCGATTCTGGCTGCCATAGGAGCTCCTGAGTCTGCTGGCAATCTAACACATGTGACGGGGAAGTCGTAGAGAGAGATTGCGCCCGGGTAGTGTCCCTACATCTAGCAATTTATGACACCAACAACGCCAACTTCTTTGATTGCGCCAGGGTCGGTAACGAGTATGAGGATTGTGCTAGCAATATGCTCGAAGGAACTGAATTTGTGCAATAATATTTTGGCGAAATGATTTTGAGGAGATAATCATGGACAAGGTTCGACGACAAATAGATCCAAGACACTTTACCAAAATCCCAAAACTCCGCGAGATCATCAAGTTACTCCCGGAAGAGATGCGCGTCTGTCGGAAACACGGCGCAGAGGTGACTATTCAAGAGATTGACGCCCCCTTTGCCAAAGCTGATTGGGTAGGTTGCTGTGATGATGCGATTGATAGAGTAATCGAAGGCGTTCAAGACAAGACGAGGGAGTTAATTGATCGCGCTAAGCAAACGTACAGGGACGAGTTGGCGGGCGAACTTGAGCCTGAGCACACAGGAGAAATCGTTGCCATCGAGCTGGAAACCGGTGACTATTTTGTAGGTGCGGATGAAATCGACGCAGCTGATAAGGCTCGCGCCGCGGGACACCAGGGAATGCTCTACTTTTTACGCGTAGGTTCTCCCTATGCCCATCGGGCGATGTCGCCTCGCCAGTAATCCAGATGGAAGGCTATTTCAACGCGCGCGAAGAACCGGTAGTCAGACTCGATGTTGGCTCGTCACAGATAGAGTTTTGACTGACACTGGCTTCAATCGCGGTCGACTCCATTGGCTAAGGGGTTGGACCTCAAGTTCGGGTAGGTGTCAGTTTAGAGTTCGAGCTTTAGCTTGCGTCTGTAATCAGCAACCTAAAGGTTGAACTCTGAACGCAAACTGACCCACTACCCAAGTTCGAGAGAGGGCTCGAAGAATTTGATTCCGTGTAATACTATCACTGGCGACGAACTGGATTTGAGAGGAGAGACTAGTCATGACAAGAGTTCGAAGGCCTATCGCTTCATCCGACTTTACCGCGATTCCCAGAACCAAGCAAATAATTGAGACGCTGCCGGACATGCTCCGCATTTGTCCAAGACATGGTGAAGAGGTGACTATTCGGGAGGGTGAGCTTCTGCCCAAGCAAGGGGGTGGTGTTCCCTTCGCGGAAGCTAATTGGGAAGGTTGCTGTGATGGGGCAATTGATGGAGTTATGGAGATCCTCGGCTTGATTGATCGCGCCAAGCAAACTTACAGGGACGAATTGGCAAGGGAACTCGAGCCCGAGCACATCGGGGAGATGGTTGCCATCGAGCTAGACACGGGCGACTACTTTGTCGGAGCAGATGAGATCGACGCAGCAGATAAAGCTCGCGCGGCAGGGCACGAAGGGTCGCTCTACTTCCTACGTGTTGGCTCTCCTTACGCCCACCGTATGGTGACACCTCGGCAGTGATGCAGATAGACGGTTATTTCAACGCTCAGAATGAGCCGGTCATCAGACTCGATCTTGGCCTCGCGTCTACTGACGTACTGGTGGATACTGGGTTTGATGGCGGCTTAACCCTCCCAAGTCAAGTCGCCAATCAGCTAGATCTAACGTACGTAGGTCTGGAAGGATTCATTTCGGCTTTTGAAGAAACGATCGTTGCCAAAACTTATTCGATTGAGCTTGATTGGCTCGGCAAGAGAGTTAGAGTCTCGGTTATAGTAAGTCCAAGAATCAACCAAGCCCTCCTTGGTAGTCACATGCTGAAGGATTGCCGCCTCATAATCGATTATGGCGAACGTACGGTAACGATAATCGCAAGTTAGTTGTGTCGCTTGTGCGGCGCAGTCGTCCCATAACTCTAATACATCTTCGTCACTTCAATCCCTGTATAGTACGCCTTCAGAATCTGCTCAACGGTGAACCCCTGGCGCGCCAAACCGTAAGCGCCCACCTGGCACATGCCGACGCCGTGGCCCCAGCCGCGCCCGGTGAAGATGAAGCCGGTGACGCGATTGTTTTCCGAGTAGACGCGATCAATCACAAACAGTTGTTCGCGCAGTCCCAGCGCGGAACGAATACGCCCACCACGCACGTGCCCGGTGCCCTGTGTGCCGACCACTTCGAGATCGATTACCCGCCGCGATGAACCTCGCGCCACGACGCGCAGATCAGTCACTGCGCCAACGCCGCGAACTGAGCGACCCAGGCGCGCCTGGACTTCGCCTACAGACATTTGCGCGGTCCAATGTGAGAAGGGTGAAACGCGTTCGGCTGCGGCGCCGCCAGGCGCTGGCCGCGCTTCGAGATAGTCAGCTTCGCCTTTAGCATTGATATGAAAGGTCAAAGGCTCGCCGCCGACCAGGGCAATTGATTTCATCTGATAAAGACTCTCGCCAAACTCACGGAACAGAAAAACTTCACGGCTGACTACTATCGGCAGGTCCTTCCCTTTGTTTGAGCGCAGAATCAAAACCCCGGAGGCAGCCGGCCGCGTAGTTCCTTTCTGCAATGCAAGCAGATTGCGAGCTTCAAGCAGACGAGCGATCGCGTGCAGCGCCCGCGCGCGTGACATCGTCTCTTTGGGCCGCAGCGTTGCATCCGCAAAGAGCGACAACGCTCCGTCGCGCAGGAGCATCGCTACATCAGCGCGGTTGTTGGCCGGTATTTGTTCGGCGTCAGGGAATCCGAGCAGGTAATCCACGTCGGCACTGTTCAAGAGAATATCGGCCCGCTTGTCACCAAAGACTGATCCGACGAGCGCCGTGCTGAATGGCCCCGGCCTGGTGATGTCGTCCTGACTAGCCGGCGGCACCACCCGAACCCGACGGCCCACTGCCAGCAACCAATCCCGCACTTCCGATTCCGACACCCGCGCGGAAAGCCAGGAACTCGAGACGCGATCGGAAGGTAGAGAGAAACCGTTCACTGCCAAAAGAGCCACGTCACGCGCGAATGGCAGATCCTTTTCGTCCTTAATTTCGAAAAGCTCGCGTGAGCTCTTAATCAGAAACGGAGCGAACGGAGCCTTTATCTCAGCCGCGCACTCGCGCCCCCGCAAGTAGGGAAGGGCAGTGTTGAAAATATTCTCGGCGTCTTCAGTACGACCCCCGCAGGTCGAAGTGTAGAGAGCGTTAATAGGTTCGCCGTTGTAGGTCGCGATCATCCCGCGCGTTTCTTCGACTGCCCGAGATGACAAAGCGTTTTCGCTCGAAAGGCCGCGATAAACCTGGGACCGTGTGGTAGGCAATAGGTCATAGCCTTCGGAAGCAAACTGGCCGCGATTCTTGAGGGCGTAGGTGCGCGCCGCAATCGCCTGGGCCTTCTGCGCTTCGATCGCCGGGTAACCGCCCGCTGACAGTTCGTTGGGAACAACACCCCGAACATAGTCTTCGAGGCCGATAACATTCACGACCGTCAGTGCCCCACGCGCATTCGCGAACACTTCGATCTTTCCGCGAAAGGGTTTGTCATTGAAGCGGACCGGGGCCGAGGCTTCGTCGCTGGAAGCAAAGGTCAGCGGCGCACTCGATTGCAACAGCGGGGTTGCGCCGCGGGCGAAGGCAACCAGTTCGCGCGAGGGTGCGATGGGACGCGCGGTAAGTTTGAGCCTGCTGGCGCCGGCCGTCGACGGAGGCCTGGATGCTGAAGGCGAGCCGCTTTTAGCAGATGTTTGTGCCCCTGGCTCGGGCGCGGCGGCTGATAGTGATGTTTCGAACCCTGCGTCCTCCAGTTTGGCCGTCAACTCGTCGGCATCCTCGAGCGACCCGATGGGTGTTACCACTTTCCACTTGTCCGGGGGCTCGGCCACAATACGGGCACTGACACCCGTTAGCTGACGAACCGACTCGACCATTCGCTCCGCTTCGTCGCGCGACAACGACCGCGCAATTTCAATGTCATAGGGGCGATCGGTCACCGGTCTCGAAGGAGTCAGCATTCGCGATTCGATTCGCACACGGGCGGTTTCCAGCGGTAGGGCCGATGCATTGAATTCAGAGGCGTTGAGTAGATGTGCAGTCGTTGAGATTGTCGCAGCCCTCACGTCAGTCGATAGGGCGATGCGCATGACCGGTTCATTAGAGAGTTGGATCGGTTCTCTGGACTCGCTGGCGGTCCTCACTAATGAGTCTTGATCTACAGGCCAGGTTCGCGGGCTCTTTTCACCGGGATCACCAGATTTGCGGGGCTCGCGCGGTTCCTGTGCGGCAATCCAAGGCGCGAACAATAGCGACAGCAAGCTCGCGGCGAGCAACGCGGCCGTCGTAGTTCGGATGAGTATCTGCATTAGGATTTGGATCTCTGAGCACAAAAAGAGAGTAAGCCGGGCGGGCCAACGTCATGTTACTCGAAACTATGCCGACGTGGAAAGCCGGCTCAGAAAGTGTGTCGTTAGCACATCATATGTCCGGTTCAGTTAGCACATGAAGTGTCCGCTTTGAGCGGCGGGGTGAGCTACATGCCAGTATGCGGCATGAAGCGAAGCACCGAAGCCGCGTGGGAGCGGGCG
>Ga0137442_1000034_pt1 | contig 55995 bp, 54 predicted proteins | sample EasRivERMGT266_2_FD_102329 | JGI IMG/M metagenome (GOLD analysis project Ga0137442, IMG submission 102329) | Soil microbial communities from meander-bound floodplain in the East River, Colorado, USA - East River MetaG ERMGT266_2 | ecosystem: Environmental > Terrestrial > Soil > Floodplain ... | reverse complement strand
TGAGAGTGCTGGGCCTGCGGGGCCTTACGCTTGCGACGGAATTGCGCCGGAGGACAATCAAACTCCCGCTTGAACGCGCGGTTGAATGCCGCTTCTGATCCATAGCCCACCGCCACAGCGACTTGCGCCACGCTGTCCTCGGTCGACTGAAGCATCTCCGCCCCCAGTTTCAACCGCCATAGGGCCAGGTAGGCCATCGGGGACTCTCCCAGGAAATGGCGGAAGCGCGCAGCAAACCGCGTACGTGATAGACCGACGCGCCTTGCCAGATCCGAGACAGTCCAAGGATCTGCGGGCTCCTTGTGCAGCAGAGCCAGAGCCTGTCCGATGACGGGGTCACGCGCGCCCGCGAGCCAGCCGATCTGGTCGGGAGGAAGGGTGTTGATGTAGCACCGTAAGGTCTCCACGAACAGCACCTCGGACAGCTTGGCGAGCACCGCCCCACTGCCCGCATTCGATTCGTTCACTTCGCCCACCGAAAACCGGATTGAGTCTTCGAGCCATTTCCCTGAGGGTCCGTCGACGACATTCACTTTTAGGATTGGCGGCAAGCCGGCCAGAAAGACCTCACTCAGCCGCGGCTCGCAGACCAGATATCCGCACACGAATCTGCTGAGTTCGCCGCCGCCGCCAAAGCGCGCAAGTTTGAGTCCCTGAGTCAGGTTTTTCGCAAACGTCTGGAAGGAGTCCACTGGTTTTTCGGGGAAGCCGTTGCCTAAAAGGTGGGTATCGCCGTGGGGGAAGACTACGATGTCACCGGCGGTCAACTCTTCCCGCCCTCCATCCGGCAGCCTCGCATAGGCGCGCCCCTCGGTTAAGAAGTGGTAAAGAATCAGGTGCCCCCCTCCAGGGGAAAGATAGGTCGCGGCGGTTGATCGGGATGCGCTGAGACACCAGGGCGCGGAGAATTCTCCATTGAAGAACAGGGCTCCTTCAAGCCTAACGACTCTCAAGACCTCGGAAAGCACATCCATCCGAAATAGCCTCACCGAATTGGGCGTCTGTGCCAAGAATACTGGACGATCAATCAAGTATTCAAGGTGCTGCTGGTCGTACTATGAAATTGGATCGCGAGAAGCGCGGATCCAATCTAGAAAGGGAGGCGACATCACCATGCCATTCACAACCGTAAAGGTCATTGAGGGAGTGTTCACGAAGGAACAGAAGGTACAACTCATCGAAAAGATTACCAAGGCGATGATCGAAGTCGAGGGCGAGAACATGCGGCACTTGACCTGGGTCGTCATTGAAGAAGTCAAATCGGGGGATTGGGCCATCGGGGGTAAGCCAATCTTCCCCAAAGCCGAGGGACGATAGACCAGATCGCGAGGAGCACGACCCCGGAAGAAAGTGGCGCAGAGTATATCGCGATCTGCGTGCCAGCCTTCTCGCCAGAGGCGGTCCATAGGGACCCTACATAACAGCTTGGCTCTTGATTCGACGTAACGTTGTGGCTGAACTATGGACGTTGATCAAGTAACAGCTAGCGCACCACGCCGGCAATCGGACTGGAGGCACTGGCATACAATCGCTTTTGCATTCGCCCGGCAACGTAAGCCAGACGCCCTGCCTGGATCGCGAGCTTCATTGCTTCAGCCATCTTTGCTGAGTCTGCTGCTTCAGCGATTGCGGTATTCATCAACACCGCATCCGCGCCGAGTTCCATCGCAATCGTCGCATCGCTGGCGGTGCCGACACCGGCATCGACAATGATTGTCGCGTCGGGAAGTTGCTCGCGCATGATGCGCAGGTTCGTCGGGTTCTGCACACCGAGGCCGGATCCGATTGGCGCCGCCAAAGGCATGACCGCCGCGCATCCGGCATCAAGCAGCTTTTTGGCGACGATCAGATCATCCGTGAAGTACGGCAGGACTATGAAGCCTTCCTTCACCAGAATGCCCGCCGCTTCCAGCGTCTGCTCGTTATCGGGAAAGAGCGTCGTTTGATCGCCGATTACTTCCAGCTTGATCCATTCAGTGTTTAGAGCCTCGCGTGCCAGGCGAGCAGTGCGAACTGCTTCTTCCGCCGAATAACAGCCGGCAGTATTCGGCAGAATCCTGAGCGCCGGATCCAGATGATCGAGGAACGATTCGCTGCTGCGATCCAGAGGCACGCGGCGCACGGCCACTGTCACCATCTCGGCCCCGGAAGCGCGATGCGCGGCCTTCATTTCATCGTGGCTTCGGTACTTACCCGTGCCAATGATCAGCCGCGAGTGAAAAACCTCTCCGGCGATCTCAAAATGATCCGTCAAGACGGCTGCCGCGGTGGACATAAATACAAACTTCCTTTACCGAAATCTTGCGACGACTCTACACCTGACTGAACCGAAACCAGAAATTCATCAACTCCCGCCACCCACAAAATGCACGATCTCAATTCGATCATCTTCAGATAGAATCGTTGCCGGCCACTTATCACGCCGCACGACCTGATGGTTAAGCTCGATCGCAATCCGGGCGGGCGGCAGAGACAATTCCCCGACGAGATCGTTCAGCGTCGCCCGATCCCGCACTTCGCGATCTTCACCGTTAACCTTGATCCGCAATGCTTCTTCAACCGCTCACTTGGATTTGGCGGGCAGAATGATTCGTCGCAACTCGGCCCGCTCGCCATCAGCGTTTACCTGAATCAAAACCGCTGCCCGGCCGGTTTCAAACGAAGGCAACAACACGGGAACCAGCGCGAGTCCTTCAGCATTGGTCGCCGCCACCTTTGACGCCGGCCGAAAGCTCGTGCCCAGGGTTTTCACGACTACACGGGCCTTTGGGGCCGGTTGGCGTCCGTTGGCGGAAGCACGGCTCACCATTACGCGAAATGTTACCGACTCGCCCGATCTAAGTTCTCCTTCATCGAGCAGTGTCACCTTCAGTGCTTGTTCGTCCTCGGCCGGCTCCCATCTCGGAAAAACACGCTGAGGATCGGGTTGAACAATCTCGCCACCTATTGCTGTGGCCTGACGTGCCTCTGCCGGCGTCAACTCCTTCTGGATTACCTCATCGCCAACTTCTGCTTTGTGCTGCGTCTTCTCCGCCGGTTCGCGTTCACTCATGCGCTTAAGATCTTCAATCCGACCAGCGTGGACGGCGGCGCAGATCAGCTTGTGCTGCCGAGAGAGACGTCGCGCGAGAACGGCCTCGTCAAAGCCGCTCGCAACCAGGTCGTCATAGGGAGAGCGCTTGCTGGCCAGGATCGCGCCACCGGTGTAGACCAGCGAAAGAATGATCGGCGTTTGCAGACCTTTGTCTTCGGTCTGGACGTGATAGACGACGCCCGCGTACTCGACATCTGTATTGAACCCGGTAAGCAATGTTTCCGTCGCGTTTCAAGTCGTGAGCTAATCAAGAACTTCAGCGAGGCAACTCGAACGTTAGCATAACGATTTTCCCTCGATCAATCCAATATGATTCCTGGTAGCAAATCGAGATAGGAGCGGCTTGACACTCTCTGGGCCTTCCCCTACGATCAGCTTGTACAATGATTCTCAAGCTGAGCTTTCGGATAATCTGATGTCGCACTTCTGTGCGAGTGATCTGGGCGAAGTCAGGAATCCATGTCTTTCGACCTAAGCCAATACGTTCCAGTGCTGCTGATGTTCGTCGTCGCGGCGGGCTTTGCGATCACCTTCATCACGCTGTCTCAGCTTGTCGGCCAACGCAAACGCACTCGCACCAAACTGATGCCGTACGAATGCGGCAAGGACCCGGTTGGATCTGCGCACGCGCGGTTCTCAGTCAAGTTCTATCTGATCGCGATGCTCTTTATCCTGTTCGACATTGAAGTTATTTTTCTGGTGCCGTGGGCGGTCGTTTTTAAGCGGCTTTCGACCCCCGAGTATGGGCTAAGCAACGTCATCTATTTTGAAATGCTCGTGTTCATCGCCTTGCTCGCGGCGGGCCTGGTTTATGTGATTAAGAAGGGCGCGCTGGATTGGACCTCGGGCGCCCGGCGCGAAGCTGAAGCTGAAAGACGAGTGCTGGAAGTGGTTGAGAAGCGAGCTAAACAAGCCGCTTGACATTGAGCTTTCAGATTTCGAGTCGCGAACTTGAGACCCTGGACTTGAAACTCAGGAACTATGGGCCTTGAAAACATCATCGCAGAGGCGTTGCCGGAAGTTTTGACGACGCGGCTGGATTCTCTGATCAACTGGGCGCGCAAGTCATCATTGTGGCCGGCGACTTTCGGTCTGGCCTGCTGCGCAATTGAGATGATGAACGCCACCAGTGCCCGGAACGATCTGGCTCGATTCGGGTCGGAAGTCTTTCGTGCTTCGCCACGGCAGGCGGACGTGATGATCGTTTCCGGACGTGTTTCGCGAAAAATGGCTCCGGTGCTGCGACGCATTTACGATCAAATGCCGGAACCGAAATGGGTAATCTCGATGGGCGCGTGCGCAACCTCGGGCGGCGTGTTCGATAACTACGCGATTGTGCAGGGCGTCGACAAAATCGTTCCCGTCGACGTTTATATCCCCGGATGTCCACCGCGGCCAGAGATGCTGATTCATGCGGTGATGATGCTGCAGGATAAGGTTATGAAGGAATCGATTCGCGATCGCCGGGACGCCACAGACGAGGAGGCGCGTGAGGCCCTGACGCCTGGCACGCTGCCGGTTACCGACGGTTCAACCTTGCGCGAGAGCCAGCCGACCAGGCCGCAGCCCTACACCATCGCGTCGAAGCACGAGAAGCGCCGGTCGTTTTGAGGTTTTTGATTTTAGTCGTCTGCACCAGACTGTGAGTTGTTAAGCTCCTCCGGAACCGAAGGTTAGATGGAAGCACAGAACACTCAAGACGGGGCTTCGAACAATCCAAACAGCACGCCGGCCAACACGCTCGAAGGCCCAGCGCCGTCGCCAATTGCGGCGGCGTTACAGCGTGAACATCCGGAATGGACGCTCGAAATCATCGAAGCGCTCGGTGAAACGACGATTGTCATTCCCCGGGAGCACATCGTTGCGACATGCGCATTTCTGAAAGCCGCGCCGGGCCTGGAGTTCAACTTCCTTGCCGACTTGTGTGGCTTTGACCGCGGCCCCGAGGAAGAGCCGCGCTTTGAAGTTAACTATCACCTGTTCTCAACAACCCGTCATCATCGCGTTCGGCTGAAGGTTGTGCTAAGTGAAGACGACGCCCACGTTCCGACCGTAACCGGGATCTGGCGCACGGCGAATTGGCACGAGCGCGAAACGTACGATCTGTTCGGCCTGGGGTTCGATGATCACCCCGATCTGCGCCGCATCCTGCTGCCTGACGACTGGCAGGGACATGCGCTGCGAAAGGATTTTCCATTACGAGGTTACGAACCGTACAGCCTTGAGTAACTCGACCTATAGGACCTATCAGACCTATTCGTCCGATCACGATTAGATGAGCGCAACTCTAAATATTCCGCCGCAATTCGAGATTGTCGATCGTCCGCTCGACACGCAGATGACGATCTCGATGGGCCCGCAACATCCGTCGACCCACGGAGTGCTGCGTCTGGAGTTGGTGCTCGACGGCGAAATGGTCGTCAAGGCCACGCCGGACATCGGCTATCTCCATACGGGGATGGAAAAGCTGTTCGAGTACCGAAAGTACCAGCAGGGGATCGTCATTACCGATCGGATGGATTACCTCAACCCGCTCGGCAACAACCTGGCCTACGTAATGGCCGTCGAAAAGCTTCTCCAGATCGAGATTCCCGAGCGCGCCCAGGTAATTCGCGTCCTGATGTGCGAACTGCAACGGATCGCTTCGCACCTGGTTTGGCTCGGCACGCACGCGCTGGACCTCGGCGCGATGACTGTCTTCTTTTACTGCTTCCGCGAGCGCGAAAAGATCTTGAATTTGATCGAAGCCGCGTCGGGCGGACGCCTGACACCTTCATACTTTCGCATCGGCGGTCTGATGATGGACCTGCCATCGGGATTCGAACGTCGCGTCAGGCAATTTCAGGACGCTTTCCTTAGCGCCCTGGGCGAGTTTCATAAGCTGTTTACCGGCAACCGAATCTTCCAAAAGCGGACTCAAGGGGTTGGTTACATTTCCGCGGAGGACGCGATTGACTGGGGACTGTCCGGGCCGTCACTGCGCGGCAGCGGCGTCGAGTTGGACATCCGGCGAATGAATCCCTACACGGGATATGAAAATTACGATTTCGAGATAGTAACTGAGGCGGATGGCGATGTGTGGGCGCGTTATCTGGTACGCATGCGCGAGATGAAAGAGTCGCACAGGATTGTCGACCAGGCGCTGGCCCGTTTACAGCCGGGGCCCGTCAAAGCCGACGCGCCGAAGGTAGTACTTCCCGATCGCGAAGCGATGAAGACCCACATGGATGCTTTGATTCATCACTTCCTGATCGTTGCCGAAGGATTCGACGTGCCCGCCGGCGAGGTCTACATGCCGATCGAGGCTTCGAAGGGCGAGTTGGGCGTGTACATAAAGTCGACCGGCGGACCCAAGCCGGCGCGCGTGCACTTTCGGGGTCCGAGCTTTGTGAATCTTTCGGCGCTGCCGCACATGTCGCACGGCGCGATGGTCGCGGACATCGTGGCGATCATCGGGTCGCTGGATATTGTTCTTGGAGAGATAGATCGTTGATTGCCGATTGCCAATTTCCGATTGCCGATTAGCGAGAATTGAATTGGCAATTGGAAATCGGCAATTGGAAATAACAAATGAGCCAGCAGCCAATCAACATTCAACCGCTGTCGCAGCCGGTGCAGATGCCGGATGAGATTGCGACTTTCTCGCCCGAAGTAGAAGCCGAGATCGATCGGCATCTCGCGAAGTATCCGGTGATGCGTTCGGCGATTTTGCCGCTGATGTTCATCGTGCAGAGAGAGCGGGGCTATCTGGATCCTCCGGGCGTTTCTTATCTGGCTAAGCGTCTGAATTTGCGGATCACGGACATTTGGGAAGTCGCGACTTTCTATTCGATGCTCCACCTCAAGCCGATTGGCAAATATCACATCCAGGTGTGCAAAACCCTTTCATGCAAACTGCTTGGCGCGGACAAGATTACAAAATATTGCGCAGAGAGGCTCGGCATTAAGGTTGGCGAGACCACAGCCGACGGCCGCTTCTCGCTGTCGGAGGTTGAGTGTCTCGGCTCATGCGGGACGGCCCCTATGTTCCAGATTAATTTTGATTATCACGAGAATCTGACGCAGGAAAAAGTGGCTCAGATTCTGGATTCGTTACCGTAACAGCTATGTTCATCGGCGCCATAGGATGTGAACCACTTCAGCTCCGGCGAGTCCATCTCGTGAACTCGCGTTCGCTGGATGTGTATCGACAGAACGGCGGCTATGAAGCGATCAAGAAGGTGCTTGATTCGATGTCGCCCGACGACGTCATCAATGAAGTGAAGAAGTCCGCGTTGCGCGGACGCGGCGGCGCAGGTTTTCCGACCGGAATGAAGTGGAGCTTTGTACCCAAAGATTCGCCGAAGCCCAAGTACGTCGTCTGCAATGCCGACGAATCCGAGCCGGGCACTTTCAAGGACCGCTATTTGATGGAACGCGATCCGCACATGTTGATCGAAGGCATCCTGATCGCGGCCTACGCCCTCGGCGCGAAGACGAACTACATCTACACTCGCGGTGAATACAAATACCTGATCGACATCATGGATGTCGCGCTGGACGAAGCGCGCGCCGCCGGGCTTCTGGGCGACAAGATCCTCGGCACTGACTTTTCCTCTGAGATTTACACGCACACTGGAGCGGGTGCCTACATCTGCGGTGAAGAAACTGCGCTGTTAAGTTCGTTGGAAGGAATGCGCGGCCATCCCCGCATGAAACCTCCCTTCCCTGCCGTCTCTGGTCTTTACGCTGCGCCGACCGTCGTCAATAACGTCGAGACGCTTACCGCCGTGCCCGACATCATCAAGATGGGCGGCGAGGCCTATCAGAAACTTGGCACTGAGAAGAGTGGCGGCACCAAGCTCTGGTCCGTTTCAGGTCACGTCGATCGTCCCGGCGTCTATGAACTGCCCATGGGTTATGACGACATGGAAAACTTCATCATGGAAGACTGCGGCGGGATTGCTAACGGGAAGCAGTTAAAGGCAGTCATCCCGGGTGGCTCGTCGGTTTACATCATGCGCGCGGACCAGATTATCGGCAAAGACGTGCGCATGGATTACGAAGGTCTGGTTGGGGGCGGCTCGATGGTCGGCTCCGGCGGTTTCATCGTGATGGACGAGACGGTCGACATCTTTGAATCGACGAAGAACCTGACTGAGTTCTACAAGCATGAATCGTGCGGATGGTGCACGCCTTGTCGCGAAGGCACCGATTGGTTGGTGAAAATCTTCAAGCGCATCGAAAATGGTGGTGGCCGACCGGAAGACGCCCAGTTGCTATTGGATCTTTGCGACAACATTGAGGGCAAATCGTTTTGCCCCCTCGGGGATGCGGCTGCCTGGCCGATCCAGTCGGCAGTTAAGAGATTTCCAGAGGATTTCGAGAAGCATCTCGTTAACAGTGCGTGATCAAACCGAGAGCAACACGCATCGATCGTAAGGAAACGCGTTTATGGTATTCAACGTGACAATAGATAGAGACGAGGACGGGGTTTGGATAGTCGAGTGCGCATCAATTCCGGGATGCGTGAGCCAGGGTAAGACTAAGCAGGACGCTCTTAAGAACATCGAAGATGGGATCAAGCTCTGCCTGCAAGTCCGGGCTGAGAAGGGTTTACCGCTGACTATTGAACAATGTCAACTGAACTAGTCAAAGTCACTATCAACGCGAAAGACTTTCAGGTGCTGAAAGGCGCGCGCCTGATCGACGTGTGTCGCGAAAACCAGTTCGATATTCCGTCCTTCTGTTATTACGCCGACCTGGCTTTGCAGGCATCGTGCCGCATGTGCCTGGTGCGCATTGAGAAGATGCCCAAGCTTCAAACTTCGTGCACGATCATTTGCACCGACGGCATGGTAGTCACTACGCAGAGCGAAGAGATTGAGAAAGCGCAGCGCTCGATGCTCGAGTTTCTTCTCGCTAACCATCCTCTCGATTGTCCCGTCTGCGATCGCGGTGGCGAATGCGAGCTACAGGAGCTGACATTCGACTGGGGTAATCTGGAAGAACGGTTTATTGAAACAAAGAATGCCCGGCCCGAGAAGTACCTTTCGCCGATGGTCGCGAACGATCCGCAGCGCTGCATTCTCTGCAAGCGTTGCACCCGCGTCTGTGACGAATGGATGGGCGAAGAGGCTATCGAGGCTGGCAATCGCGGCGCAAACACGGTCATCGGCACCTACGGCGGCTGGTTGAATTGTTCCCAGTGCGGAAACTGCATCGAAGTCTGCCCGACCGGTACGCTGCTCGACGGAACTTATCGTCACCAGGCGCGGCCCTGGGAGCTGACGCAAACCGTTTCGACTTGCACCTATTGTTCCGATGGCTGCCAGATGTCGCTCGGGTCGCGAGGCGATGAACTGATGCGTATCGTCGCGCGCGATCGCTATGTCAACGGATTGAACGGCGAATTTCTTTGCATCAAGGGCCGCTTTGGTCATCCTTTCGTCAATCATGAAAAGCGAATCCGCACGCCTCTAATTCGTTACAAGAAAGGCGGCAAGTTGATTCCGGCGACCTGGGACGAAGCGATTCGCTTCGCGGCACAAAAGCTCGATGCCGTCGTAGCCGCGCATGGGAGCAATTCTCTCGCCGCGATCGGCAGTCCGCGCCTCACGAACGAAGCTCTTTATTGCCTGCGGAAGTTCGCCAAGGAAGTTATTGAAACCGAAAACTATGCCGTCGCTGACGCGTTCAGTCTCAAGCCGTTCTTCGAAAACCTCGGCGGCCCGCTGGCTACGCACCACAATATTCGACACGCGAAGACAATCGTGCTGATTGGCGGCGAGCCCGAGGAACTTCAGCCCTTAACTGGAAAGCAGATTCGTCAGGCCGTACGCAACGGCGGCGCAAAACTGATTCTCGTCAACAGTGTTCCTATCCGCCTGGGCGAACAGGCCTCGCAGTTCGTCCATGTTCGACCGGGCACGGAGAACGCCGCGGTGCTGGCCCTGGCAGGCAGTTCTGACGACACTTTGGCCGCGCGCAAGATGGGAGTGGACGCGGCCGAACTCGAGACTCTGCGGAAGACCATTAGCGAAAGCCAGGGCGATGTCATCTTCATGTTTGGCGCCGAGCTGAGCGCTGAGGCTCAGGTTGTCGTCGCACAGATACCTTACATCTTTGGTGGTGAGGGCCGGCGCGTGTTGCTGCATCCGCTGCCGCTTTTCAATAACAGCATTGGTGCGCTTGACCTGGACGCGGGCGGGAAGAACATCGCAGATTTTCTCGATGCTGCCGGCGCGTCCATCCGTGCCATGTACATAGCGGGAAGCCTGCTGCCCGAACATCTGCTCAAAGATGGACTCAGCAGGCTCGACTTTCTGGCCGTTCAGGAACTCTTCGAAACGGACACGACCGCTTTTGCTGATGTGGTTTTCCCCGCAGCCTCGTTCGCTGAGATAGACGGCACCTTCACCAACAATGACGGTTTTGTGCAACGGGTGCGCAAATCGATCGAGCCCGTGAATCAATCAAGACCCGATTGGCTGATCGTCTCACAACTGGCAAAAGAGCTCGGCGTCGACTTTGGATTCGAGATGTCTGCAAGCGCCGTGTTCCGTGAGATTGCGGATCGAACCCCGGCTTACGCCGATCTGCGTTATCCGCTTTTGAAGGATGAAAGCCAGCCCATCCAAGTAAAGCATGCCATCGCCGCAAAGCGTGATCTTGCAAATGAAATTGCAAGCATTCGCAGTGCGGTCGAAGGGCTTAGCGATGACGGTGCAAAAGTTGGCGAGACGCCTCAGGTTGGACACGAACTATTTAAGTTGGGCACTTTGACGGACAAGGTGCCACAGTTTCATCTGCTGGCAGCCGGCAATCCAACACCCGAAACATTCGCGATTTCGCCCCTTTACCAAATCACGATTGATGAAGGACTCAAGCGCGAGGCTGTGGTCGGGTGAACTTTCTATGGAGTGCGGCGACAAGTCGCCGCTTTTTTCCTATTGAAGAAGTGCACTGAACGAAAGCGGCGACAAGTCGCCGCACTCCAAAATCGATGGAAGATCTAACGCATATTGCGCTGAAGCTCATGGGCATTCTCGTCGCCTTCACCGTGGTAATGACCATGGTGGCGTATACGGTGCTGGCAGAGCGCCGCGTGCTCGGGTTTATTCAGGGCCGGCTCGGACCAAACCGCGTCGGCCCCGGAGGTTCCCTCCAGCCGTTTGCCGATCTGCTCAAGTTCATTCTTAAAGAAGACATCGTCCCGGATAAATCGACGCGCTTTGTTTACTTCCTCGCTCCGGTAATTGCCACCACGGCGGCGCTGATGAGCGTCGTGGTTTATCCCTTTGGGCCGGAGATTCATCTTCCTTTTCATCTGCCGCTGATTGGCGACGCGATTCCGCTGGTCGTCACCCGTTTTGATGTGGCGCTGCTGTACGTGCTCGGAGTTACCTCGGTCGGCGTCTATGGCATCGCACTCGCCGGATGGTCTTCGAACAACAAATACAGTTTGATGGGTGGCCTGCGCTCGTCCGCCCAGATGATCTCGTATGAACTGGCGCTCGGACTTGGCCTGATTGGGGTGATCCTGCAATCCGGCACTCTCGATCTCTACAGTATTGTGGAACAACAGGCGGGCCACCTGGGCATCAGCGGCTGGAACGTATTCTGGGTCCAGCCGCTCGGCTTTCTGATCTATTTAATTGCCGCCATAGCCGAGACGAACCGCGTACCTTTCGATCTGCCGGAGGCAGAGACTGAGCTGGTAGCGGGCTTTCACACCGAATACAGTGCGATGAAGTTTGCGCTGTTCTTCCTGGCAGAGTACGTCAACATGTTTACTGTTTCGATGTTGGCAACAACTCTGTTCCTGGGTGGTTGGAACGGCCCATTTGTCCATCAAGTCCCGATCCTGGGTGTGTTCTACTTCTTAGGCAAAGTCGTCCTCTTTTTGTTCCTTTACATCTGGTTGCGCGGCACGCTGCCACGCTTTCGCTTCGATCAGTTGATGAGTTTTGGCTGGAAGTTTCTGGTGCCCCTGGCGATCATAAACATCGTGATCACAGCCACGATCGAGTGGTCGGGCGCCTTTGATTACGTGAGTAAGTTCCTAAAGACGTCTCTTGGTTGGGGAGGGTAAATCAAAAAAGTGGAGGCGGCTCTCTTTATTCTGTTTGCCGGAATGGCAATCGGCTGCGCCATCTCGATGGTGGCGCAACGCAATCCACTTTACAGCGCTATCTCGCTAATCGGTGTCTTCATTTCCCTCGCCTGCTTGTACGTAACCCTGGGAGCGCCTTTTATTGCCGCAGTGCAGGTGATTGTCTACGCGGGGGCGATTATGGTTTTGGTCGTCTTTGTAATCATGCTGCTCAACGTAGAGGAAGAAGAGCGGCGGCCGCGCCTGCGCTTGCTGGTGCCCCTGGCCATAGGCCTGGCGGCGGTCCTTTTTGCAGAAGCCGCCTTCATTATTTTCTTCGTGCAGGCGTCGCCAGACACACCGACTCGAAACCTCTCGGATGTTGGCCTGACTTCTTCGATCGGCGCGGGCCTTTTTACCAGTTACCTGCTGCCCTTCGAGATTACTTCGATCCTTCTACTGATGGCCATAGTGGGAGCGATCACCCTTGCTCGGCGCGGCGGTTTGTTACCAGCGAGGGCGAGTGTCGTTCCGGAACGCGAGCGCGTCGAAGGCAAATAAGCGTTTGAGCCTGAGAACTACTGACGACTAACAACTGACCATTGACAATGGTTCCACAACTTTCATGGTATCTGGCGCTTTCCGCCGTGCTGTTCACCATCGGCGTCGTCGGCGTGCTGATCAAGCGCAACGTGATCTCGATGTTTATGTGCATTGAGCTGATGCTCAACGCCGTGAATCTGACGTTCGTCGCCTTTTCAAGTTACTTTCGTGATGTGTCAGGGCAGTTGTTTGTTTTTATCGTGATGACCGTGGCGGCCGCGGAGGCGGCGGTCGGTCTCGGAATCATCATTGCCATCTTTCGCAATCGTGAATCGTTGGATGTCGACGATGCCAGCGTTCTCAAGTTGTAGTTAGGAGTCCCGCCTTCAGGCGGAAGGCCTTACTTAGAGAAGAACTCCGCCTGAAGACGGGACTCCAAAAACAGGATTCATGACGCAGACCAATCTTCTCAGTCTGATTATCTTTGCCCCGCTGGCCGGCGCCCTTATTAACTGGCTTGTGGGTCGACGTCTACGCAACGAAAGATTCATCGGGCTGGTGGCCTGCGGGTCCGTAGGCGTCTCGACGATTATCGCTTTCTACCTCGGGTTCAAATCGGACGGAGCTCTCCGCGGTACGCAGCCCATCATGGACCACCTTTGGACCTGGATTCAGGTGGGAGCGTTTCGCGCGGACTTTGGCCTGGCGATGGACCGTCTGAGCGGCATCTATGCTCTCTTCGTTACGTTGGTAGGGCTCTTGATTCACATCTTCGCCACCGGCTACATGCATGGCGACCGCGGTTACTATCGCTTCTTCGCTTACCTGAATCTGTTCATGTTTGCGATGTTGACGCTGATTCTCGGGGACAACCTGCTGTTGATGTTTGTCGGCTGGGAAGGTGTCGGTCTTTGCTCGTATCTGCTGATCGGTTACTACATCGACAAGGAAGAAGCCGCGCCCGCCGCCAAAAAAGCCTTCATTGCAAACCGCGTAGGGGATTGGGGATTCGTCCTCGGCATTCTGCTTCTGTTCTGGCTGACGTGGCGCGCCGGCGCTCCTTCGATTAGCTTCTTTGACAAGACCGGCGTGACCAGTGCGCTGGCGACGGTGGCCGGGATGCCAATCGATGGGTTTACCTGGCACGCGATCTTTGCCGGCGGGATAACTTCCGTTGCGGTGCTTCTTTTCATTGGAGCGACGGGAAAGAGCGCGCAGATTCCGTTGTTGGTTTGGTTACCCGATGCGATGGCCGGGCCGACTCCGGTCTCAGCATTGATTCACGCGGCGACGATGGTGACCGCGGGCGTTTACATGGTCGTGCGTTGTTCGGCGATCTTCACGCATGCTCCGCTGGCGATGTTCATCGTTGCGATCATCGGGGCCGCAACCGCTCTGTTCGCGGCGACGATCGGCCTGGCGCAGAACGATATCAAGAAAGTGCTGGCATACTCGACCATCTCGCAACTCGGCTATATGTTTATGGCTTGTGGTGTGGGCGCGTTTGTAGCGGCGATCTTTCATGTGATGACGCATGCGTTCTTCAAAGCGCAACTGTTCCTCGGGTCAGGATCGGTAATTCACGGCATGCATCACGAGCAGGACATGCGCCGCATGGGCGGCTTGCGCAAGTACATGCCGATCACCTGGCTGACGATGTGCGCGGGCTGGTTGGCGATTTGCGGCATCCCGATCTGGGCTGGGTTCTTCTCTAAAGATGAAATCCTTTGGAAGACCTGGAGCGGACATCTGCCCGGCGTCCCAGTGGGCTTTAACAAAGCCCTCTGGTTCGTAGGCGCAGTGACCGCGCTGCTCACGGCGGTCTACATGACGCGCCTGATGGTGATGACCTTCTGGGGCAGTGAGCGTTTTCGCGAAGAGCATGTCGAGCACGTACACGAACATGACCACGGCCACGCGGTCCACGAACCCCGTGAATCGCCGCTGTCGATGACGATTCCGCTGATCGTGCTGGCCCTGCTATCGACGTTTGGCGGCCTGGTCGGTGTTCCCTACGCGCTCAGTTCATTGACCGGTGGTCATCCAGAGAATTATTTCGAACAGAGATTAGCACCGATAGTCAGCTCTGTTCCCGAGCACGGTGAGGGTGCAACAGAAGGGGACATTCATTGGCTTTCTACTCCGCCGCAGCCTGTCGATGGTAAGCCGGCAGTCGAAGTCGCGAAGGCAGATCACGCCGAGGCTGTTCACAACGCCGAAGAGATTACCCAGGAGCGGATCTTCACTTTGATCTCGGTGCTAATCGGCTTAACCGGCATCAGCATTGGTTGGTTCATGTTCAGGCAGCAGCCGCTCCGCCACATGCCGCGCCTACTCGAGAACAAGTACTACGTTGATGAGATTTACGATGCCACGATTATTCAGCCCATTCTGGTCGTCTCGCGAGAAGGGTTGTGGAAGTTATTCGATATCGGCGTTATTGACGGCCTGGTTCATGGCCTCGGGCGCACAGTGATCAGGTTTGGTAAGACGGTGCGTTACATGCAAATCGGTTTCGTGCGGGCCTACGCAGCGATCATTCTGGCCGGCGCCATAATCATCATCGGTTATTTTGCCTACAACGGCGCGCATGTGTTGCGATTTTTGAAATAGGCCGCTGTCCGATAAACTTCAGTTTGTCGTGATTGTGGATTTGATATCTCCCTTCTCCCCCGGGGAGAAGGGCGGGGGAAGAGGGGCGTAGCTGGTGCGGCGCCATACTCAAGCCCTCTCCCCAACCCTCTCCCAAAAGGGAGAGGGAGTCAGGACAAACTGCAGTTTGTCGGACCTTGGAAGTTTGATGCAAAATCATCTGTTAACAATCTTGATTCTCTTGCCGGTCATCGGCGCCGCCACGACCGTGGTCTACAGCTTCACGCCTGGCGCGAGAGAGTCGCATTATCGTTGGATCGCGCTCGGCTTCACTACGCTTTCGTTTCTGGCCTCGCTCCTCCTGATACAGGGCGCGGGAGGAGCCACGGCAGCATTTCGCTTTACCGAGAATTACTCATGGATTGCTCCGCTGGGCGCGCGCTATCACCTCGGAGTCGACGGCATTAGCCTCTGGCTGGTTCTCCTGACGACGCTGCTGATGCCGATCGCGGTTCTTTCGAGTTGGACTGCCGTTACCAAGCGACAACTCACTTATTACGTTTTGATGTTGTTGCTTGAGTCGGCGATGATCGGGGTCTTTGTCTCGCTCGATTTGCTTCTTTTCTATCTCTTCTTCGAGGCCTCTTTGGTGCCGATGTTTTTCCTCATCGGCGTCTGGGGCGGCGAGCGGCGGATTTACGCCGCGATCAAATTCTTCATCTACACCGCGGTCGGTTCCCTGCTGATGCTGGTCGGTATCATCGCGCTCTATTTTATCCATCAGAACGCGACGGGTATCGGGACTTTTGACTACCTCACGCTGGTCGACACGCTGCGAACCAACCTGATGACGATCTCGCCGCGCACAGAGTTCTGGTTGTTCCTGGCGTTCGCGTTTGCCTTCTGTATCAAGGTGCCTTTGTGGCCGCTGCACACGTGGTTAGCCGATGCGCACACAGAGGCCCCAACTGCCGGCTCAGTGATTTTGGCGGGCGTGCTTTTGAAGATGGGCACCTACGGACTGCTGCGATTCAACTTCGGGCTTTTCCCGAACGCTTCACGGCAGCTCGCGCCTATCATGATCACCCTGGCGGTGATCGGAATCATCTACGGCGCGCTGGTGGCGATGGTGCAGCCGGACGTGAAGCGACTGGTCGCTTATTCATCTGTGAGTCACATGGGCTTCGTTGTGCTTGGTCTGTTTTCCTTCACTGAGCAGGGGATGCAGGGCGCGCTCTATCAAATGCTGAGCCATGGAGTCTCAACCGGCGCGCTGTTCTTATTCGTGGGAATGATCTACGAGCGCCGGCACACACGCATGATCAGTGATTTTGGCGGACTGGCGCGGCCCATGCCCTGGTTCTCAGCGCTCTTTGTTATTGCGTCATTGTCATCGATCGGTTTGCCGTTCCTGAATGGCTTTGTGGGTGAGCTCCTAATCATGCTGGGGTCGTGGACCTCCAGCGCCGTGCAGCACGCCTGGATTGTAACGATGCTGGCCGGCACCGGAGTCATCTGGGCGGCCGTGTACATGCTCTGGATGTTGCAACGGGTCGTGTTTGGAACCGACACCAGTGAAGTGAATGCCAGGCTTCCGGACTTGAATGCGCGGGAACTGGGATTGGTGCTGCCGCTGCTCGCACTGATGCTTTTCATGGGTGTCTATCCGGGGCCGTTCTTGAATCGTTCAAGAGCGAGCATTCAAGCGGCGCGGCAAATACTGGTAAAGCCCGGCGCTGGCGTTGCGCCTGAGGTCGCGACCGTCACAAAGCCTGAACGCGCTAAGGAGCCTAAGAGGCCAGAAGCGTCTCGCTGATCTTGGTAAAGCATGAATAAGAAAGTTCAGCATCGAGTATTGGTGATAGTGCTAAACATCAGCGCCATTTTCGGCCTTACCCTACCGCCGGCATCGGGTCAGGTGAAGAGCGCCGCGAGCACGCCCAGCATGAAGATGCAGGGACTTGACGGACGCGTCTATGACATGGCGGACTTACGCGGGAACGTGGTTTTGGTTTCGTTCGGCGCCACCTGGTGCGCACCGTGCAGCACCGAGCTGCGCGCGTTGGAAGAACTGCTGGTTGAATACAGGTCAAAGCCGGTAAAGTTTTTCTGGGTCAGCATTGAGGGCCCGCAGGAGGTCACCAACAGTGCCTTAAAACGCTATGCGAAGGAACGCAAGGTAAGCTTCCCGGTTTTGCGCGACACCGCCAAGATGGTTTTTTTCCAGTTTTCGTCACGCGTCCGTCTGCCAATGATCGTATTGCTGGGCAGAGACGGACGAGTCGATGTGCCGGTTCACTTCGGCATGCGGTCGCCGGCGGACGCTTACAAGGCTGATATGCGAGCGAGGCTTAATAAACTACTGACAGCCGGGACCAACTCAGATCGCTGATTGGAATTCAATGTCGCTGATCTTACTTCAAACAACCAACCCGGATATCAATCTGTGGCTTATCGCGCCTGAGTTAATCGTCGGCATCGCGGCCGTGGTTGTCATGATGGTCGACGCCTTTGCGCGGCAAAGACAGCGTTGGATCACCGGAACGCTATCAATCGTGGCTCTACTCGGCGCCGCCGCAGCTTCCATCTGGCTGTGGGTGGCGTGGTCGGGACCGCATAGTGCATTCAACGGCATGATTGTGCTCGACGGGCTGCGGCTGAGCTTTACCCTGATCTTTGTAATCGTCTCCGTCCTCACGGTGCTTATCGCCGCCGTTTGGATCGACATGGAAAAGTTGCCGGCGGGAGAGTTCCATGCGCTGCTCTTATTTGCCACCTGCGGCATGATGCTAATGGCCTCAGGGGGCGATCTGGTCATTGTGTTTCTCGGTCTTGAGATTCTCTCGATTGCGACATACGTGCTGGCGGGCTTTCGCCGGACTGATGTTCGGTCGAACGAGTCTTCGTTAAAGTATTTCATTCTCGGATCGTTCGCTTCGGCGTTTCTTCTTTATGGCATTGCGCTAATCTATGGCGCTACGATGACTGAAAGCCTGCCCGGTACGACGAACATTGCGGCCATCGCCGGGCGTCTGAACCAGTCGCTCTATCCACCGCTGTTGTTGGCTGGGCTGGCAATGCTTTTGGTAGGTTTCGGATTTAAGATCGCCACTGCCCCATTCCATGTGTGGACGCCGGACGTTTACGAAGGCGCGCCGACGCCCGTAACCGCATTCATGGCGGCGGGACCCAAAGCCGCGGGTTTCGCTTCGTTCATGCGCGTGTTTGTGTTTGGTTTTCCGATCGCGACAGCGGCTGCCAGCACCGCCGGGTACGCGCACCAAAGCTGGCTGGGCGCTCTGGCGATCATGGCGGCGCTTACCATGACCATTGGCAACGTAGCGGCGATTGTTCAGAACAACGTCAAGCGTATGCTCGCGTATTCGTCGATTGCGCACGCGGGTTATGCCCTGGTCGGGTTCGTCGCCGCCGGCGCGGCACCTGACCCTGAGCAAAGAAGTGCCGCCCTCACTTCAGTGGCCTTCTATTTGCTGGCCTACGCGATAATGAACATGGGCGCCTTCGCCATCGTCACCCTGATTGCCCGCAGCAACGACCGTGAGAACCAGGTCGACGACTACAACGGCCTCGGCTTTATCTCGCCTGTTCTGGCTTTTTCACTCTCGTTATTCCTGTTGAGCCTGCTCGGGATGCCCGTGACTGCGGGATTCATGGGTAAGTTGATGGTGTTCAGCTCTGCGGTACGCCAGGGTTACACGTGGCTGGTCGTGATCGGCGTTTTGAACAGTGCCGTGTCCGCTTACTATTACCTCCGGCTGATAATCGTGATGTTCTTCCGCGAACGTACTGCGCCGTGGGTGGCGCCCGTCGTTCCGGCGAGTGTCGTGCTGGCGCTGGTGATTACGATTGCGGGTGTTTTCTATCTTGGCCTTTTTCCAGGGCGCGTGACTAATGCCTTTAGCGCCCAGCCACGCACTCCACTCTCGATCCGTTAACCCATGAGCACCGGTTCCCACGCGCTGGTTGACCCGCCCTCCAGGCCAATGAAGAAAGTGAACCCGCCGAAGGGTAGAGAGCGATCCGCGGACGACCTTCTCAAAGAGATCGAAGAGACAATGGGCAACTCCTGGTTGCCACTGATCTATAGCAGGCGCATCTTGAAACTGCGTACGCGTTCGTATGAATTCCCGTCGCTAAAAGGAACTCCTGAGATTCAACACACTCTGCTCGGTATCGAATTGAAGGTGGGCCGGAAGCGCATGCTTTGTCCCGACCTGGCGACGGCCCGTTATCTCGCAGTCTTTGCGCGCGCCGGCTGCAAGGCGATCGCGATTCCCTACGACATCACAAAGATTTCGCACCTGGCCGACGCACTTGAAAGCTCGTGGCACCGGATGTTGCTCCTGGCGGACAGTCTTACGAGCAGCCGAAATGCAGCCTTCGCCACTCGCGTTCGCGGCATGTTAATTGGTACAGTACGAGATGCAATCGCTACGGCCGGCGCGGGAACCCGCATACCGGAATTCAGACAGAGCACGAGGCAGCGCCTGCGGTGATTTCGCAGGTAGCCGGCGATAGCAAGGAAGTAGCTTTCAAGCTCTAATAAAGTCCTTCGCGAGATGTCCCAGGAAATCGAGCACATGGAATTAGACAATGCCACGCCGCCGGAAGCGTCTGAGTCGCTTCCCTTCCCATTCAACCAACAGACGTTCTGCCGCTACGAATCGATCGAGAAAAAGATCGACGAGGCGCGCGTCTTGATCGTTGATAATTTGCTGCGCGACGAAGGCGATCTGTCAGACGTGGCCCGAGCGGAGTGGGGCAAGGACGCCTCCATGCATTTGCGGCGCGAGCGTCAGATTGCTGAGCTGGCCCTGCAAAACATCATTACCAACGTCAAGCGTTTGGTGAAGCAGCCGCAAACGCACACCGCGCATGTTTCCGAACTTGCCGAGGCGGTTGCAGAATTCCGGCCCGATGCTATCGTCCTTAGCGGCACGCTGCGTGATTTCGATTACTACAAACCGGAGATCCTCGCTAACTTTTCCGACTTCATTAGGGCTACAACCACGCCGGTGCTCGGCATCTGCGGCGGGCACCAACTGATCGGGCTGAGTTTTGGCGCGCGGGTAATCACGCTCGACAGCAAGGAACAACACGCCCGCCGCGATAATCGCGTAATCGAGTATCAATACCGCTTCGTACGCATCGTCGAGCCTGAAGATCCGATCTTTGCAGGCATAGACAATCCGCAATCCCGCGTCTGGCAGGACTATACGAGAGAAGGCCGCATCCTGCGCGTATGGCAAAACCATGGGCTGCAACTCGATCAACTGCCGGACGGCTTCAAGCTGCTCGCAACTTCATACCTCTGCCGCAATCAGATGATGGTCAAACACTCGGAAGATCAGTTGATTTACAGCGTTCAGTTTCATCTGGAAAAATCTTTCGAAGACTGGCACAAGAGCCGCACGCGCTGGGAACATCCGAACGAGTCCCGAGACGGCCGGATTCTGTTTGAGAATTTCCTGCGGCTGGCGATAGAACGTCGTTAACAAGAAAAGACTGCTGAAGAGTAGTTCAAAGAAGTTCTCCTCTGTGTGATCTCTGTGTAGCTCTCCGGTCTCTGTGGTGAGTGCTTTCCCTCTTATTTTCACCACTGAGACACCGAGAAACACAAAGGTCGCACAGAGAAATCGTGAGCCCTTAGTGCAGGCACGACGTCTGACAGCCGAGAGTCTGGTCGCAGCAGCCCAAGTCCTGGCCGCGCGGGATCGCCATCTGCGTCGCATTCACGAGCTACATGGTGTCCCACCGATGTGGGGCCGGCGGCCCGGCTTCTCTACCTTGCTGCGCATTGTTCTTGAGCAGCAGGTTTCGCTTGTGTCAGCGCGCGCGATGTTCGAGCGGCTCAAGTCAAACATCAATCCGTTTACCGCCGAAGGGTTCATTGAAGCTGGTGAAGCTTATTTGCGTTCGCTCGGCGTGACGCGACAGAAGGCGCGCTACTGCGTGCACGTGGCAGAGGCTTTCACGAATGGACACTTGAACAGAATTAGCAAGCTGAACGATGAAGATGCTCACGAGACATTGCTCAGCATCAAGGGCGTCGGCCCATGGACAGCGAATATTTATCTACTGATGGCCCTCCGGCGTCCGGACATCTGGCCCGATGGCGATGTCGCGCTTGCCACGGCGGTGGGTAGACTGTGGAAGATCAACCCGCGTCCTGCGTTTACTGAGCTGGCGCAGATCGCCGAGCATTGGCGTCCTTATCGTTCCGTTGCCGCGAGGATGCTGTGGCAGTACTATTTGGCGGAGCGGGACGCGACGGAGACTTGAATGGAGTTTCAATGGAACGAAGAAAAGGCCAAGGCTAATCTCGCGAAGCACGATGTGTCTTTTGACGAAGCAAAGACAATCTTCGATGACCCGCTGTATGTTGACCTTCATGATCCTGACCATTCCCAAGACGAGAGTCGTCATATTATTATCGGACTATCGCGACAAGGCCGTCTGCTCGTTGTATCTTACACCGCGCGCAATGCTATCATTCGCCTGATTAGCGCACGAGAAGTAACGCGCGGTGAGCGAGAAGCTTATGAAGAAGGTTGAAACAGAAATGGACGACGAGCTGAGGCCTGAGTACGACCTGAAGAAATTGAAGGTCAGAAAGCTCGGCCCAGGCCGGAAGAGTTTCGGTGATGTCGTTCGCCTTGAGCCTGACGTTGCAGAAGTGTTTCCTGATGCTGACTCAGTGAATAACGCTCTTCGGACTTTTATCCAGGGACGTAATAATAAACCGAACCGCATCCACAAGGGAGCGCGCTGAGCGTTTCACAAGGGTTGCTGAACTGAATGAAGGAAGAACCATGAATTTATGAATCGGCAGCTAAATCTTCGACCGCCGCGAATCTTCCTCTCCTACGCCAAGGAAGATAAGCAGAAGGTATCTCTCATCTACAGGCGACTACTAGCTGAAAAGATGAATCCCTGGTTCGACATAAAGGACTTGTTACCAGGACAGGATTGGGATAAAGCTATTGTCGAAGCCATAAGAAACGCCAGATTTGTCCTAGTCTTCCTATCCAACAACTCAGTCAATAAACGCGGGTATGTCCAAACGGAGATCCGCGAGGCGCTCGATACCGCAGACCGAATTCCGGATGGAGAAATCTTCATCATCCCGGTGAGGCTTGAGATCTGCACGGTACCTGAACGTCTTAGAAAATGGCAGTGGATCGACGTTTTTAGGCCAAACGGTTTCAAGGACATTGTCAGAATACTAAGAACTCAACTTGTGTCGAAGGATCACGCTTCCGGCCCCGAAACAACGGAGCGAGTATCGTCGCATTCAAAGGACTCATTACTCGACTTACTACTTCTGAATAAATTTCAAGCACGAGACGCTTTCCTCTACGGTCGCATTACACGCGACAAGATGGCGATGTCTGATTCGGCCTTCCTAGAGTTCCGAAAGAGAATACCCACAAGTTTTATGAGTCGGAGAAGCGAGGTGAACCGGTCCGGAAGACTTACCCCGGAGATAGTCTCCCTCTCAGTCCCAAGCCGGAGTGTTTATAAGCAAAAGAAATATTTAGTCCAACAGATCCGGTTCATGAAATCTTTTAACGGGGCATACATACTAATTACTGAAGGGGATCTGAGATGCGCTGCGGGTCGGGAATACGTGGATTACATCCTCGCGAAGTATCCGAACGGAAGACTTTATGTAAGGGGAACTAATATTCCAATCATCATTGAAGAAGATGATAAAGTTTGCTGTGCCCTGATGCCAATGCTCGCGACGTCAGAAGAGCTTAGGTAAGCTATTGGGCTCGATCTAACCTCACTTCGCGATCGCCGACGGCGCCGTCGCGAACTTGCCGACGCTGAGATCTACGTCGCGCGGAACGTGCTCCATCGTCAATTCCATCAGACGATCGACGACGGCTTTGAGGTCATTGGTTTCGCTATAGACCCGCAGTTGTTCGTCGGCTGAGGTCCCGCGTTCCAGGATTGTGTGGATGTGTTCGATCTCTTTGCGCGAACCCAGCTCGTCCAGAACGTCGTCAACAAATTCCAGCAGCTCGAGGATTAGATCTTTCGTCGGGACTTCCTTTTGCTTCCCAAAATCGATCATCTTGCCATCCAGGCCCCAGCGCACCGCGCGCCACTTGTTTTCCTGAATCAGCATGCGGCGGTACAAACGGAAGCCGAGATTCTTATCCATCAGCTTCGTCAGCTTGGCCACAATGGCCTGGAACAGTGCGGCGATCGCAACGGTATCGTCCACCCGCGTGGGAATATCGCAGATACGAAACTCCAGCGTAGGGAAGAACGGATGCGGGCGGCAATCCCACCAGATCTTCTTGCCGTCATTGATGCAGCCCGTCTTTACCAGCAACTCCACGTAACGCTGAAACCCCGGATAAGAATCGAAGTGATCGGGGATGTCTGTGCGTGGAAACTTCTTAAAGATTTCCGAACGGTATGACTTCAGCCCCGTGTTATGGCCCATCCAGAACGGCGATGAGGTCGTGAGCGCCAGTACGTGCGGCAGAAAGTACCGCGACGCGTTCATGATGTGAATTTGACGCTCACGATCGGCGATCCCAACGTGAACGTGCAACCCAAAGATCAGGAGCGAACGAGCCACGTTTTGCAGCTCCTCGACCAGCAGCTCATATCTTTCGTCATCGAAAATCTTCTGGTCCTGCCAGCGTGAAATCGGATGCGTCGAAGCGGCCACAATCTTCAGCCCATTCTTCTCAGCCAGCCCCGCAATGATACCGCGCAGATTGGAGATATCAGCCCGCGCCTCCTGGATGTTCTTGCAGATGCCGGTGCCTACCTCAACCATCGACTGGATCATCTCGGGCTTGATCTGCTCGCCGAGAATCATCTTGCCTTCTTCCAGGAATTGGGAGACGTGCGAACGCAGCTCGCGCGACTGAGGATCGACGATCTGAAACTCCTCTTCAATGCCGAGTGTGAATTGATCGAACATTTCAAAACCAATCAAGCACGCCACAGAAGCACAGAGGCACAGAGGAACAGAGATAAACTAAATCAAAGTCGCACTGAATCACTTGTCTCTTCATTCTCTGTGTCTCTGCGTCTCTGTGGCAAAATGTTTAGGGTTGCGGCAGTTCACGCTTCATCAAGGCGTGCGCTTCGTCCGGCAAACGGTGGAACCTGACTCCTACTCCGCGACCGGGATTGCTGTAAACCACATCGGCCTTGACCACGACGTGCTCGCCGCCCAGCGGAATCCGCAAGGTTAACGTCGCTCCCAAAGGAAGCAGCGACTGCGTGGTCAGGTAGACTCCGCCGAGGCTCATGTCTTTGGTACTGGCAATACCGGTGGAATCCGCGCCATCAAAATGAACGTCCACAATCAAACGCGAGCGAGCGAATTGCCGGCGCTCGTCGGGTGAAATCTCGTCAGCACGGTCGTCATCAGCCACTTCAATTCTCTCCAACAGGCCCCGGGTTGCATAGCACGAACGAATCGCAGTCTGCCGAAAGGCTCTATAAGGATCTACTCTTTTCCAGACGGCTTATTCGTCACGATGATACTCGATCCTGCGCGTGACGGAAACCCGAATTGTTGGATGGTATTGGGGCATTTGGTTGTGCCCCGCGCTTCCTCCGCGTGGATTCACCGGCGAGACGCCCGTGCCACCTCGTTTGCGCGACCTGACTGTAGAACAGCCCACGCGGGACTAAAAGGCACAGACTTTTCGAATGTTCCGCAGCTTAGCCACCAGAATGGCATCCCTTTTTCCCACCAACAGAGGGTCGCCGGACTCATTAGCAAGCTTCAATTGAATTGACACTAAAATGATGCACACGCTACTATCCGTCATTCTGATTCCGCCCTCTGAATTCTGATTTCAGGACTTATTGGATTCTTTTTATGGGTTTTGCCACTACTGCTATTCACGCCGGACAAGAGCCGGATTCTGCCACCGGCGCCGTCACTGTTCCGATTTATCAAACCTCGACCTATGCGCAGGAAGGCCTGGGCAAGAACAAGGGATTTGAATACGCCCGCACGGCGAATCCCACGCGACTCGCGTTGGAACGCAACCTGGCGGCGCTGGAAGGGGCGCAGTTCGGATATGCCTTCGCCTCCGGCATGGCCGCGATTGACGCTACCATGCGTCTGGTAAAAGGCGGGGAGCACGTCATCGTTTCCGATAACACTTATGGCGGAACCTTTCGTCTCTTCAATAGCGTCTTGACGAACTATGGCATTGAGTTCGACTTTGTCGACACATCCGAAGTCGCCAACGTCGAGGCGGCGATCAAAGACAATACGCGCATGGTGTTTATTGAGACGCCTACGAATCCGGTGATGATAGTCACCGATCTCAAGGCCGTATCAGACGTAGCGCACGCCGCCGGCGCCCGCGTGGTTTGCGACAATACGTTCATGTCGCCTTACCTGCAGCGGCCCCTCGAGTTTGGCGTGGACATTGTCGTGCACTCGACTACCAAGTTCCTGAACGGTCATTCGGATGGGATTGGCGGCGCCGTCGTTCTCAATAATGAAGATGACGCGAGTTGGATCGCGTTTATCCAGAACAGTGCGGGCGCGATCCTTTCACCGCTTGATTCATGGCTGGTGCTGCGTGGGACAAAGACGCTGGCGTTGCGGATGGAACAGCACGACAAGTCAGGCCGCGCCGTCGCGGCATTTCTGGAAGACCACCCAAAGGTACTAAAGATTTATTATCCGGGCTCGCCTTCTCATAAGCAGCACGAACTGGCCAAGCGCCAGCAGAAAGGATTCGGCAGCATGGTGGCGTTCGATGTCGGATCTCTTGAAGCCGCCCGCAAGGTCCTAGAATCAACGAAACTTTGCACCCTCGCGGAAAGCCTGGGGGGAGTGGAAACATTAGTCTGTCATCCAGCCACGATGACGCACGCCTCGGTCGCTCCTGAGGCGCGCGAACGTTTGGGAATCACCGCCGGACTGGTCCGCATTTCGGTGGGGATTGAGGACACCGACGACATCATCGCCGATCTGGATCAAGCATTGGACGCAATTACAAGTGACAAGTGACGGGTGACAAGATAAAATCCTGACGTACTCATAATCTTTCGGAGTCGCCACTTAAGATCCCCAATATGCTCGTTGAACTCCATGCAAAGTCTGACGTTGGCCGCGTGCGCCGCGGCAACGAAGACAATTTCCTTCTTCTTGAACTCGCCTCCGCCAAAACGTGGAGCGGTTCTGACGGCCCGGAGAACCCTGAAGACATGCGCAAGTTCACTCTCGGGGACAAAGGCCTCGTGCTGGTCGTGTCTGACGGCATGGGCGGCGCGTTGGCCGGAGATGTCGCCAGTCGCATGGCGATCGAGGCCGTGCGCGGCGTCCTGATGGGAACCAACACTGAGGGCGCCGGATGCGAGCCCGATTCTTCACTCGTGGATTGTCTGAAACACGCCACCATGCAGGCCAACCGAAGTATTCATTACAAGAGTCTGGAGGACAGCCGCTGCAGCGGTATGGGCGCTACGTTGACGGGCGCGGCGGTCAAAGGCGACAAGCTTGACCTGGTGCAGGTCGGTGACAGCCGGGCGTACGTAATGCGCGGCCAGCAAATTCGCCTGGCCACGAAAGATCAATCGCTGGTGCAGCAACTGGTGGACGTCGGTCAGATCAGCGAAGAAGAAGCCGAGACGCACATGTTTCGCAACGTAATTTTGCAGGCGCTAGGCGCCCAGACGGAATTGGCGCCCGCAACCGCCCGTATCCAGATTCGCCAGGGCGACATGTTACTGCTTTGTAGTGATGGACTTTCCGGAAAGCTTCGCAACGAAGAGATTCGGCAGATCGTTTCCGATTCAATTGATGACCTGGGTGCGGCCTGCAAAGGCCTGGTGGATGAAGCGAACAATCGGGGAGGCGAAGATAACATCACCGTCGTGCTCGCGCGGTTCACCGGCGATGAGTTACGCCAGGCCAATGAGGATCGCATCACAGTCGAACTACCACCGCTGGAAGAAGACAAGACCCTCGACGAGACGGATGGCGGTACATTGCCGCAGTGAAGTTCGAGATGATTTTTCATTTGCCATTCGCGGATTGGGGTTTAGGTTACCGACTTCAGTCGGGTCTTGGTTGTTGCGAAAAGCCCAACTAAAGTTGGTACTCTAAACACCCGTCCTTAATGGTGAATGAAAAATCTCGAATGACAAATGGAAAATCGCGTGGCCCAGCCTTGACTCTGCTACCACGCCTTCTCGGTTACGGTTCCAGTTCCTTTCCCCGCCAATCACCGCCATGTCCATCACCACCGTGTCCGACGCGTCTAACGTAGATTGACGCACCCTGTACCCGTTCGACCTCGACGCGGTCGCCGGCTTCCAAGGGCTCTTCGCCTTCAACTGGATATGCGGTCCAGGTTGAGCCGTAGACTTTCACTGCTCCTTCGTGCAGGGCCCCGCGGCTGGAGGACACGACCGTTCCAATCTTGCCGGGCAAGCCTTCCACGCCTGACTTCAGATCGCCGCCGCTCTTTTCTCGCGAAAAATACTTAACGAAGATCGTCCGCGACGCAGCCGTCAGTCCGATCGAGACAATCGCAAAAATCAAGAACTGCAAGGTGATGCTGTGGACGCCAACCAGTCCCGCAAAGGCCGCCGCCAGCGCGCCAATGCCAAACCAGAGGAGCACAAAGCCCGTGGTGAAGATCTCGGCGATGATTAAGACTGCGCCGAGTACGATCCAGACAATCCAGAGATAGTTTTCCATTTGGCTTTGTCCCACAAACTTCAGTTTGTCGACTCTGATTGATATCTCCCTTCTCCCTTTGGGAGAAGGGCCGGGGAAGAGGGCATAGCTGGGGACGGCTCGGCACTCAAGCCCTCTCCCCAACCCTCTCCCAAAGGGAGAGGGAGTCAGGACAAACTAAAGTTTCCCTACTTCAAAAGGTTCTTCAGCACGAACCAGATATTTGCCGGCCGCTCGGCCAGACGCCGCATAAAGTAAGGATACCAGTGTTTGCCGTATGGAACATATACGCGCAGGCGATAGCCTGCGCGCGCAAGCTGCTCCTGCAAGTCGCGCCTGATGCCATAGAGCATCTGAAACTCGAAAGCATCCTTGCCGATGCCTTCTCGCTGCGCAAAATCAATCGTCGCGTCAATCATCGTTGGGTCGTGTGTCGCAATGCCATGGTAGACGCCGCTGGAAAGAAGCACCTGCATCGCGCACACGTAATTGTTATCGACTGCTTTCTTTTCCGGATAAGCGACTTCCGCTGGCTCGTTGTATGCGCCCTTGCACAGCCTGATACGGGCCGGAATCTTCAAAAGGTCGCGCACGTCATCCATCGTACGGTAGAGATAGGACTGGACGACGATACCGACTTCATTCAGCCCGAACTCAGCGCGGAGGCGCTTAAAAACATCAATCGTCGGCTGCGTGACATTCGACCCCTCCATATCCACGCGCACGAAGTTGCCGCGACGGGTGGCGTCTTCGACGATACGCCGCGCGTTCCGATAGGCCACCTCCGGATCGATCTCCAGACCGAACTGCGTCAACTTTATCGAGACGTTCGAGTCAATACCTGTCTGTTCGATGCGCGCGAGCACATCGAGATATTCCCGCACCTCGGCCTCCGTCTCAGCGATACTGCCGACTGACTCGTTGAGGTGATCGAAAGAGGCAGAGCATCCGCGGGCATTCAGTTCACGGATAGCCGCGACAGCTTCGTCAATGCTCTCGCCGGCGATAAAACGGGTGGTCAGTCGTTTGAAAAGGCTGAACCTCGCCGCAAACTCTTTCAGTCCCTCCTGTCGAGACAGGTAAATCAGCGCCCTTCGGGTAACCATTGTTCGATGATGATTGCTCGCTATGATATCCTTGCGTCGCCTTTAACCCCTAACAGTTGACGTCTTGATGCAGATCAGATTTCGATGCGCTGGAAACTGCTCGTCACAGCATCTTTGGCCGCCGCCCTTTTAGCCTTTGGACTTTGGTCTGCGCTCGCCATCGGTGCTTTTGGTACTGCCAGAGAACTCGCGCGCCACGATTGGCTTTTGCTTGCCAGCGCTCTGGTTCCGCTTGGAATAGCGGCGTACGCGGGCGTCTTTGTTTACCGTCACACGGCGCGCCGGCGGAAAACTCAGGCAGTTGTTACCGTAATCGTGGCGCTGTTTCTTACCGTGGCAACGTATTTTGCGGCTTCGCAAGTGTTCCCGGATAAATTCATTATTCCGCGCAGGTATGAGCTGCGTAATGCCCGCTAAGCCGGCTGCGGTGTCTGCTCTTCCTTCCTCCCCAGCCCGATTTCTCTCTGCACCGGCTTCAGAGCGTCGATGACAAACCGGATATGCTCGTCGAGTTCGACGCCCAACTCAGCCACGCCCTGGTGAATATCGTCTCGATTGACTGAGCGGGCGAAATGTCTGTCCTTCAGTTTCTTCTTTACCGAAGAGACTTCCATATCATCCAGACTGCGAGACGGGCGTACCAGAGCGCAGGCTACCAGAAAACCGCACAACTCGTCGCTCGCAAACAACGCTTTCGCCATGTCGGTATCGCGCGGCACGCCAGTGTAGGTCGCATGACCCAGGATCGCTCTGATTATTCGATCGGGGTAACCGCGGCCGCACAAGATGTTCGAGCCGGTAAACGGGTGCTGGTCCGCGGACGGAAACATTTCGTAATCGAAATCATGCAACAAACCGACCAGGCCCCATTCATCCTCGTCGGCGTCCGGTGCGCCATAGCGTTTGGCACACGCGCGCATCGCGGTTTCGACAGCCAGGGCGTGCTTGCGCAAGCTGTCGCCCTTCGTGTATTCGCACAACAACTCCCACGCTTGGTTACGATCGGGCATAGTAGGCAGGCATAGTAAGCAAATTCAGATCAGCAATGTTTCGGATTGCGCTCAAAAAACTAACACGGGTGCAGGAGGCGGAACAAGTTCACTTTTGGAGTGCGCCGGCCGAGCGAAGCGACGATGGCGTTTTGGTTAGGAGTTCCGCCTTCAGGCGGAGATCATTTCCACAAAAGACCGCCTGAAGGCGGGACTCCGAACATATCTAGTCGCCGCTGCGGGCCCGGTAACCCGGTCGAGCGCGCACCGCGATATCCTTGCGTGAAGTCTTCACCTGGATCTTGCGATACGTTCCATCATGAGTCGGGTTCGTGGGGTAATAACCAAGCAAATACTGCGTCCGTAGCTCGTCGGCGATCGCCGCGAAGGCTTGCGGCAGACTTGCTACGGTGTCCGCGCGATACAGGTGACCACCCGAGCGCTCCGCGATCGTCGCCAGGTAACTGTCAGCCATCAGGTACAGGTTATCCATCATCCCGCTGATGCTGTCGGTCGGGGGCGGGGGGTTAACCGTTCCCGGTCTCGGGTTGGTTCTGCTGGACGTTGACGGGCCCGAGTCCGGAAATGGATCCGTTGGCGACCGAACCGGAGGATTCTGGTTCCTTCCACGACCGAGAATCACCGCCAACGGAGGAATCGGCAGCGGCTCTCTCTTCATCGTCGGCACCGGGGATGGATCGTCGCCCGGGAAAGTGGTTGGGGTCGTGCCCGAAGGCGCGCGCAGTATCGAACTCGTAGGTAATTGGCTGCCGTTTTGCTCTTCTGCCTGCTTCCGGGCAAGGCGCTCCGTTTCGACGCGAGTGTCAAAGCGGATCGGATAAATGATCACGCCTGACTCGTCCAGATCGTGGACAGTACCCTCAAACGTGGAGCGGTCGCTGTGCCAGTCCATGCCATCAGTAAAAATGACGATCGCCTTTCGCTGTTGCACCGGTCGCAGAACGTCGAGCGCCAATTGCATCGCATCGTAGACTCTGGTTCCATGGCCTGAGCGAGTTTGTTCGATGGCCCCACGCAGGATCGCTTTGTCAGCGGTAAAGTCATTCAAGTCCCGGATCTCACTGTCAAATGAAATAACTTTCACTTTATCCTTTGGGCCCAATTGGCTGAGAAACACAATAGCAGCTCGCTTAATTTCGCCCAGCTTGTCTTGCGTGCTGTCGCTCGTGTCGAGCATCAGTACCACATAAAACGGCACGTTTACCGTAGCCAAAAACGCGATCTCCTGCGCGACCCCGTCCTCGGCGAGCTTGAACTCTTCCTTTCGCAGATCGGTTATGTAGTTCCCGGTGCGGGAGCTGGCAATCACGGGAACGGTGACCAGGTTGGTGTCAATCTTGAGGGTTTCAACTTCACCCTGAGGAGGCGTAGGCTGTTCAACAGAATTCGCAGGTTTCTGTTCACGCGCGCGCTGCGGATCGCGTTCGCGTTGCGCCGCAGTAATCGACACAGTCAGGATCAGTGTCAAAGCAGCGAATGTCCATACCGGGAATTTCATGAAGGCTCCCTTGGGAATCGAGTCTGTCACTAGATCGATCCGGCGTCAGAGCATTTGGAGTCTTTGTTGGGGAGAACCGCAGACATTCTAAACCCATGCGTTGAATGACGCCAGCCCAAAGAGCATTTGCTCGTGGTGCAGTCTAATTGAGTTGATGCCAGACGCGGCGTGGGCGAGTCGTTACAGAACTGGTAAGCGCTTCATAAGCTGGTGCTCCGTTAGGAGCAGAATGTTTATAGCCCGCGAGACCCCCTCTAGTTTTAGCTCCGTTAGGAGCGCAATGTTTCCGATCTCGCTCCTAACAGAGCTTTTGGAGTTTGCGTGCGCGTCTGGGCTATGAACATTTCGCACCCGACGGTGCTATCGTCCACATGAGCGAAGTCACATCGTCTTGTCAATATGAAACCTGTCCAAAATGATCAACCTCTCGCGGGACGCACTGTCCTAATCGCACCATCAGTCACGCGCGAACTGGCAAGCGAGCTTGAGAGCCGTGGTGCGCGGGTTCTGGCCTGGCCAAAACTCGAGAGCCGCCCCGTTGTGAGCCACGCATCTCTCGATGAAGCCATCGAAAGTCTCTTCGGCTATGACTGGATGATTTTCAGAAACTTCAATGCCGCCGATTTCTTCTTACGCCGTTTTCAGGAGCTGGGACGTGACATCAGTGAGCTGGACGCGCTGCGCGTTTGTGCGATCGGTGAAGAGACAGTCAAGCGACTCGATGAAGCTCAGGTCCACATAGACGTTAACCCGGACAGGCTTTCGTCTGAGTCGGCGTTTGCGGCAATTGAAACCTATGCCGGCGGCCGGGACTCGGTCAGCGGCCTCAACTTTCTGATTCCGCGCGCAGCGATCTCGCATGATTCCCTGGCCCAGACGATCGGGGATGCCGGGGCACGTGTGGACGAGGTTACGGCCTACCGCACCTGTGCCGCGGACAATACTGAGCTGGCCCAGATCAAAGGGTTACTCACCGGAGGCGGGATTGATTGCGTTGCTTTCGCCTCTCCGTCAGAGATCATTGAGTTCGCGGCGGTGTTCGATACCAATGATCTTGACCGACTGGTCGATGGAATTGCGGTCGTCTGCATTGACGAAGGCACGGCAAAGACAGCCAGGGAATTTGGCGTGGACGTAGATGTCACTTCCGGTGAGCCAACGATTCCGGCTTTCGCGCATGAGATTACGGCGCTTGTTGGTAGTTCGGGAGAGTAGCCCGACCGTAAGGGAGGGCGTGCCCGTCGGGTTACAGAACCGCTTGCTACTGACACAAATCCCATCCCGCGCTATACTCACGCCGATTCTTTCGCTTGGCTTCCACAACCATGGCAGTGCAACTCACAGTAATGATCAGCAGCACGGCGCGCGACCTGCCGGAGCACCGCAAGCAGGTCGTCGAAGCATGTCTGCGCCAGAACATGTTCCCGCTGAGGATGGAGGACCTCCCCGCCAATAGCGATGAGGCTGCCAAGGCTTCGCTCAAGATGGTGGAGACAGCAGATGTCTACGTCGGCGTGTTCGCCAACCGTTATGGCTACGTGCCTAAGGCGAACAATCCTGCTCAAGTCTCTGTCACTGAGATGGAGTACAACCGCGCTGTCGAGAGAAAGATCGAGCGGCTGATCTTCATTATGGACAAGTCGCATCCGATCACCGTCGATGATGTGGAGATCGAGAACGCCGCGAAACTCAAGGCGTTAAAAGAACGCATCGGGACTGAGAACATCGTTAATGCTTTCAAGTCCCCGGACGATCTGCGCGCGGAAGCTATCAACAGTCTCTCCAAGCTTCGGCAACCCGATCTCACAGCGTTCCATTACATCAGCGACATTCCCACGCCGCCCGACGAATACATCGCGCACCCGTACACACTACTCCAAACAGACACGTTGATTGGTCGCCAGGTAGAGCTCAAGCTTTTGACCGACTGGATCACACGTAAGGACTTGGAATTTGATGGTCGTAAGGCTGATGCTGATTCTGTGCGCATCATGAACGTGATCGCCATCGGTGGCATGGGAAAGAGCGCGCTGACCTGGAAATGGTTCAACGCAGTCGCACCAGAAGAGATGAAGCCCCTCGCGGGGCGAATGTGGTGGAGTTTCTACGAGAGCGATGCGACGTTTGAAAACTTCGTTGCGCGCGCTCTCGCTTACGTTACAAGGCGCCCGCTCGATGAAGTCCAGCAGGCTCCTGCGCCCGAGCGCGAGACACAACTGCTCGCCACGCTTGATCGCGAGGCTTTCCTGGTAGTTCTCGATGGTTTAGAACGAATCTTGATTGCCTACGCCCGAATGGACGCGTCTCGTCTTGATGATAGCGAAGTAGGAAAAGAGAAAGGGCTGCGGAAGACTGCCGATCCAAGAGTTGGCGCGTTCTTAAAGAGGCTCGCACAAGTCAAAGGCTCGCGTATCCTGGTCAGCTCGCGTCTCTACCCAACCGCACTTGAAACCGACGGAGGCGATTCGACTCCGGGAAGTTTCAGACTGAAGATCGAAGGCCTAACCGACGAAGACGCAGTCGAACTCTGGCGTGCTTTCGGTGTCAGCGGCTCGCGTGATGAGATCCTGCCCGTGTTCGCGACGTTCGGCAAACATCCGCTGTTGATTCAGGCGTTGGCGGGTGAAGTGAAACGTTCCCACCGCGCAAATGGCGATTTCGAAAAATGGCGGAGTATGAATCCGCAGTTCGACCCGAGCAGGTTTCAAAAGCTAAGAGAGGCCATGGGACACGTACTCGAGAATTCCCTGCGCGGTCTGGATAATGGGGCACAGAAAGTCTTGCAGACCATCGCCGCTTTTCGCATGCCTACCAACTACGATACGCTCGCTGCGGTGTTAATCGGCGCGAGTAAGGCCTGCGCTGCTGAATCTGAGTTGGACTCGGTCTTGAATGAACTAGAAGACCGTGGCTTGGTCGGCTGGGACAAACGCGCGAATCGCTACGACTTGCATCCAATTGTGCGCGGCGTGGTCTGGAGCAGCCTGGGCGACGACAAACGGCGCCGCGTCTATGTCAGCCTGCACGCTCACTTTGAAGCACTGCCGGAAATCGACGGCGAACAAGTTAGCTGTCTCGAAGATCTCACACCAGCGATCGAATTGTACAACACGCTGATCGGTTTGGGACGTTATGATGATGCCTATGCTCTCTTTCTCAGGCGCTTGGACGATGCAATGCTGTACCGTTTGAGCGCTAACCGCCAACAGGTCCAACTCCTGCAGATGCTCTTTCCCGGTGGAATGGAGCAATTGCCTCGGTTGAACGACCCCGACTTACAATCCGACATCCTAGGTTCGCTCGCACTGGCTTACGACCTAAGCGGACAACCAACTCGCGCCGTGACGTTTAATAAGCATGCGATCGAGTTGTGTGAACGACTGGGTGATTCGATAGATTTGGCGATTGCGTTATGTAATTTGGGATGGACGTCCTTAAACCTGGCTGCAGTGCGCGACGCGCATTTCGCTACGGGTCGCGCCTTGGTTATCGCACGCGAGCAAGGACACCGCCATCTGGAAGGCTCCAGTTTATTTATGCTTGGACACGCGATCGCGGCACGAGGTATCATTAAGGAATCCGAGTCTGCCATGCAGCGAGCACTGCGAATCCGGGTCGCACAATCGAACAAACCAGGCGAAGGCGTTGTCAATTCCACACTCGCGCAGAGGGCGCTGTGGCTCGGCGAGTTTGCGTTAGCGTTATCATTTGCCAACGGCGCGTGGAAACTAGCTTACATTCAAAATAGCGAGCGCGATTTCATCCGCGCGGCGGGGAGACAAGGCAAAGCGGCATTGGGACTCAATGATTTCGCTACCGCCGATGAAAGGCTCCACCACGCGCTCACCCGTGCGCGGATCGTAAACCTAGTGGAAGAAGAACTCCCTGCGCTGGTAGCGCTCGCTGAACTAAGACGGCGCCAGGGCGACTCACACGCGCCGCGCGAATTATTGAACGATGTTTGGGAACTGGCAGAGCGAGGCCCGTACCCGTTGATTCACGCGGATGCATTCAACGTCCTGGCACAGATCGACCGTGATGCAGGCAACACGGCGGCGGCGATTGAAGCGGCGACGAAGGCCTATCGGCTGGCGTGGTGTGATGGACCGCCGTTCGCTTATCACTGGGGACTGGAGAAAGCTAAGCAGCATCTGAAAGAACTCGGCGCGCCGGAGCCAGAGATGCCGCCGTTCGATGAATCGAAGTTCGAACCAATGCTGGAAGTTGAGATTGATCCGGATGATGAGTTCCACGTTGGAGCCGAGACCCAGGCGTGAAGCTTTTTGGAGTGCGGCGACTAGTCGCCGCTTTCGATAGCGCTGACAAGTCAGCGCACTCCAAGAGCCCCCCTAACGGTCGGGCTACTGCCCCGCTCAATTCACGCACTTCTCAAAATGGAGGACACAAAACATGGCTAGAGGTTTACCCGGAGCCGACAGCTTCTCGCTGGTAACGCCTGGTTTGATTCAGGCGGCAAGCAATGTCTTTGGATCGCCGCCGGCTTTTTGGGGCCGCTATTTCAAGAGCACGACCGCGAAGAGCCCACCTGAGTATAGTCACAACAACGAAGACCCCGTGCTGGCGCAGGCCAACATCCGGGTCTTGCCTGTTGCTCAACAAACCGCGCACGTCAATGGCAGCCAGGCCACGGGCGCGGCGGACGCGCAACTGAACGTGGCGGACATCCTCGCCACATTTCCGCAAGCGAATCTGATCGCGCAAGGCGGACAATTCCTGATGTTTCTTGACGTCGAAGGTGTTTCGCCTCAAGCGCCTTCGTTGTCTCTTGATTACTACACTGGTTGGGCCCAGACGCTGGTCAGTTTCAGCCAGAGCCAAACCAACAACGCGATTACTATTCTGCCTTGTGTGTATGCGCGACAACTCGACAACGAAACCTGGAAGACTCTGAACACCGCGAATGCCGGCGGTATCCCCTGCCACGGCGCCTGGGTAGCGCGGTATCCCGGCGGTTGCAATGCGCGAGACTTTAATCCCGGCTTTGCGATTCCACAGGTCCCGATACCATGCGACGTTCTTATTTGGCAGTACGGAGAGAACTGCGCTAATGGGAAGATTGACCTGAATCAAACGAACCCGAATATCGCCGACATTCAGACCGCGCTGATGAACAAATTGATTCTGCCGCCGAGCGGGAATTAGCATATGGTTTCTCCCTTCTTCCTCTGGGAGAAGGGAGATGGGAAAAATGAGCGCGCCGAAGCGACAATCTCGTATGCTAAACTGATTTCGATGAAAGGCCGCGTTCTCATCATCGATAGTGACCGCGAACAATCAGAGGCTCTCGAGGATCAACTAAAGCGCGCCGGTTACGAAGTCATTGCTGAAGCAGCCAGTCGATCCGCGCTCGTAGCCGCTGATAATCTTCCCGTGTCAGTCATCATCACCGACGCTATTCCCGGCGGGGCGACGTCTTTGCGGTCTCTGGAAGAACTCCGGGCCCGCCATCCGCATACTCCAATAATCATCACGGCGAACAACAGCTCGATCGAAACTGCCGTGCGCGCGATTCAGGAAGAGGGCGTCTACCACTATTTCGAGAAGCCGGTAAACCCGGAAAAACTTTTGGTTGTGCTCGAGCGCGCCCTGGAACTCGCTGAGACACGACGCGAGAATGAAATCCTGCGCCGGCAGTTGCGCGACCGAGGGGCCTTTGGCGAACTGGTGGGAAACTCTGAGGCAATGCAGAAGGTTTACCTGTTGATTGAGCAGGTCGCCTCTTCATCCGCCTCGGTCTTAATCACCGGAGAATCGGGCACCGGTAAAGAATTGGTCGCCCGCACGATTCACAATCTGAGTCCCAGACGCAACGCGCCGTTTTTGGCAATCAACTGCTCTGCGATTCCCGACACGCTGATGGAGTCGGAACTGTTCGGGAGTGAAAAGGGAGCCTTCACCGGCGCAGTGGCGCGCCGTCACGGATGTTTCGAGTTAGCTAACACCGGAACGTTGATGCTCGACGAGATCGGCGAAATGCCGTCGCTGCTGCAGGCAAAACTTCTGCGCGTGATCGAAGAGCGCGTAGTCCACCGCCTGGGCAGTCGCAAAGACATTCCCGTAGACGTGCGCATCCTGGCGGCCACCAACAAGGAACCGCACGGCGCCGTGCGCGACGGCACCCTGCGCGAAGATTTGCTCTATCGGCTCAATGTCATCTCGATTCATCTGCCGGTATTGGCGGACCGGATGGAAGACCTGCCGTTGCTGGCTCAGCATCTGGTCACAACTCTGGCCGCCAAGCACGACCGGCCGGCGCGCTTCATAAGTCCGGCAGCGCTGGATGCTTTGCGATTTCATTCATGGCCGGGAAATGTTCGCGAGTTGCGCAATGTGATCGAACGCGCCGTGGTGATCTGCTCGGGCGAACAAATTGAACGCCACCACTTTGCGCCCTACCCCTTCGAGCAAAGACAAAAACTTCGCGCCGAGGACACAGTCACCTTCCCGGTCGGCACGCCTCTGGAAGAGATCGAGCGGCAGATGATTCTGCGCACGTTGGACAAGACCGGTAATAACAAGACCCGCGCCGCGGAACTGCTCGAGATCAGTCTGAAAACGCTCCATAACAAGTTGAATGCTTATCGAGCGCGAGGCTTGATTAGCAAGCTTGGTGAAAAGTAATGGCTGCTGAAAAGGCGAAGTCGGCCACAGAGACACAGAGTCACAGAGAAAAGCCAGGTCAGAAATGTTCTTAGACTTGGCCTCCCTTTTGATTTCATCTTTCTCTTTGTCTCCGTGCCTCTGTGGCTGCCCAGTTTTTCAGCAGCCTGCTACCGTGCTGTCTCAGAAGTTTGCTTAATTGATCGAGCAACGGGGCGCTAGCCCAACCGTAAGGGAGGGCTCATGTGTTAGCGGCTTATAAAGACTGAGCCCTCCCTTACGGTCGGGCTAGCGCCCCGTTGGCATGCCCCAATTTTGTCAACGAACTTTAGAGACAGGACACTACCGTCTCACCGCCGATTATCCTCAAAGCAGGTATTGGCAATCGTAACGAAGTGTTCGCTATCGGTGAATCCATAGTCCTCGCCATACCAAAGCCGTAGAGCTCGCGACCGTTCTTCCAGTCCTTCCCGGGAAGGCCCTGGGTATCGTTTGATCCACTGTTCGCAGCTCCTCTTCTTAACAGCCCGTCGTATGAACGCACGCCACCCCAGGTTCTTTGTGAAGACCGACGGATTCAGAGCTTCGTTGAGATGGTCTGAAATGAATGGCTTGAGCAGGACTTCACGAAGGTTCAGGTTGTCATTGATCTTCCAGATGCCTTCATTCAGTTCCACAACGGCCGGCCGGATTGTATCGCCTACGCGCACAGCGTGCGTGAGTCCCTCGTAGAATTTCAATCCCGCGTAGTTCGACGCCAGGTCGCCGTTTGAATAGACACCACCCACCAATGTGCCATAGAAAGTGCGCTCTGATTTTTGCCCCCAACGCACGGCCCGTTCTCTGGCTTCCAGAGGTGTTGCGCCTTCAGCCAGCCCGCGACGGTACATTTTGTAGTACGTGTAACCCTGCTGGAAGATGTGGGCGATCTTGTCGGTGCCAAACTCTGAGCCGTGAAGATTCACTGTCGGACTGATGGTGAGAGCGATGAACGGGTTGAGAATGAAGATCGATTTCCAGTAGCTGGTGCGATAGCGCGCCGGCTGGGCAGCGAAACGATGCGAGTCCATCCACGTTCCCATGCTGGTAAAAGGCGGCACGCCACCGCCAAGCTTCTCGAATACTTCGCGCGCGATCGTGTCTTCCGAACGAAGATATTCAAGCTTACCCTGTTCGGCCACCGGCGAACCGCAATTCTTTCGCTTTGCGTCCTCGGTGCTCGCCGCTAAGCATTTCTGCCTCACAACGATCTCAGCGTTAACTTTCTCTACAGCTTGCCGCAGTTTTGCTTCGACCTGATCGGACACTTCAGTTCCGATGTCTGCGAGTGGTTGGGGCGGTAAGTTGTACTGATCCGTCTCGAAGGCGTAAACCGATCTTTGCGGAAGGAGCAAGGCTGCCAACAACACCAATAGACCAACGTTGCGGAGGCGCCGTTGCCGGATAAACGACCGAAAGAAACAAGTAATCACGGCGATTACTATGGCAATATGTATGCCCTCGTCCGGAATACTCTTCAGATGCCCACCCTGGTCAGCAATGTAAAGTATAGGAGCAGCATAAGGGCACCAGACGAAAGAAAAGATCTGCTGGGCGTGGAACCGGCTGAATCTTAGCAATGAGACCTACCTGGTACTGGGAACGCGGGCGCCCTCGGCCGCATCGCGCCGCGGGCACGCCACTCACGCCCCGTCCGCTTGCACGCCCTAACCGGGGAATGCTATTTATCGCGCCTGTGTCTGTGCTCTTATTCTTCATTGACGGTTTGGGAATTGGCACACGTGGGCCGCACAATCCCTTGGACGGCCTGCCGGGCGCCGCCCCGTTGGCAGTTTTCCAGGATGATCGCCCGTCGTTGCCCTTTGAAGGTATGCTGGCGCCAACTGATGCATGCCTCGGCGTCGCAGGCCGGCCGCAAAGCGCTTCGGGCCAAACTACTATACTCACCGGCGTCAATGCGCCCGCGGCAATCGGTTATCACAAACAGGGGTTTCCAAATCGGACTTTGCTCGATATCATTCGCGAGCACTCGATCTTTCTGCAACTGAAGCGCGCCGGGGTAGATGACATCACGTTCGCCAATACCTACACCGAAGCGTTCTTTGAGAGCCGGCCGCGTTGGATATCGGCGACGACCGCTGCGGTCGAGGCCGCTGGTTTACGCTTCAATATAGTTAGCGATTTGAGGGCCGGTCGCGCCGTGTATCACGATTTCACCAACGCGATGCTGATCGAGCGTGGCGAGACGGTAGAGCTGCGCTCTCCTGAAGAAGCAGGCGAGGTGTTGGCGAACATTGTCGCGCCCCACAGATTCACGCTGTATGAATACTTCATCACGGACAGAATAGGCCACGCGCAGGACCACGAAGCGGCGCGCGCGGTGCTCCCAATGCTCGCGGGCTTCGTTCGCTCGCTGCTGGCAAAACTTGACCTAACACGCACAACCGTTATTCTGACCAGCGACCACGGCAATATCGAAGACCTTTCGGTGCGCAACCACACGCTTCATCAAGTGCCGACACTCGTTTGGGGCAAGCATCGGAAACGTTTGGCCGCGCGCATACGCAGTCTGACAGACATCACGCCCGGCATCGTTGATGTCTTGACGAGAGGAACACATACCGATGGACAGTCAGGGCAAGCCGACTCAGCCCGGGCGTCTCTCTGAGCCTGGTCAAGCTTCAACAACTGTTTCGCGCTATTCCTTCTATGCGCTTTCAGTTCTGACCTTCGTCAACTTTCTTAACTACATCGACCGGCAGGCTTTGCCCGCCGTGGCTCCCGCGATGCAGCGCGAGCTTGGTCTGACGGACACAGAACTCGGCGCGATGGAGGCGGCCCTGCTGCTGTCGTTCACCGTTCTGGCGCCGTTGTTTGGCCGCCTCGGCGATCGTTATTCGCGCACCAGGCTAATGGCCACGGCCGCGGTGGTCTGGAGCATTGCCACCGGGCTCACCGCCTGGGTCGATCGCTGGCCGATGCTGCCGCCGAAGATGCAACTCCACCTTCCCTTCTTCGGACTTATTGCGCTGTCTTCGGTGGCGTTGGGACTTTGTTCCGTTCGGGCTCTGGTTGGCGTGGGCGAATCGTCTTATTCGACGATCACGCCGACCTTGATCGCGGATTACTTCCCGCTCCAACGACGTGCTACGGCCCTGGGAGTCTTCCAGGCGGCGATCCCGATGGGTTTTGCTCTGGGTTACGTGCTCGGCGCCGTGCTGGCACATTATTTCGGCTGGCGCATAGCGTTCATGCTCGTCGGCCTCCCCGGCTTGGTCGCCGCCATCTTTGTCTGGCGCCTGCAAGAACCAAAGCGTGGGGAGCATGACATTGCTTCGGATTATGCGGAGGCAAAAGGCGCCGCGACCGGGCCGCAACAGTCATGGTGGCAAACGACCAGACAGATCTTCATGACTCGGGACTGGCTTCTATCAACAGCCGGTTACACGGCGCTTACATTCGTCCTCGGAGCTTTCGCAACCTGGGCCACTTTGATGCTGGCGCGCGACAAACACATGAGCGAGACGGCTGCCGCAGTGACGCTGGGCGTTGTCAGCCTGGTCGCCGGCGCGGCAGGGACCTTTGGCGGAGGATGGATTGCTGACCGGGTGGTAGCAAAGCGAAAAAATGGTTACTTTCTGGTTTGCGCGGCGAGTAGTTTGTTGGGAGTGATTCCCGCAGTGTTTGCCCTGGTGACGCACCGGCCGATGTTTTTTCTGCCGGCGATCTTTTTCGCGGTGGTGCTGTTGTTCACAAACAACGCACCCTTCCATGCGATTCTGGTAAACAGTGTCCCGCCGCCGATCCGCGCGTCGGCCATGGCCCTTAACATCGTGGTCATTCACGCGTGTGGTGATGTGATCTCGCGCTTCGGTGTAGGCAAGCTTTCAGATTCGCTGGCAGAAGGAAACGCAAAGCTTATCGGCGGCTTTGCCAGGTTGCTCGGGATTAACCCGGCAACGGAACATCTTACGGCTGCGCTACTGGTTGTTCCCGCAGGCCTGTTTGTTTCGGCGCTTTTCTTTTTGTGGGGGGCGAGAAAGCATTCCGGCTAGCTTGGGTTATCTCGGCTTACGACGTCGCGCGCCTTCGCCTCTTCTTTGCGCTCAAACAATCCGTCGAACAATAGACAGAATCACCAGGGCCGGCAGTAAGAGCACGCCCGCTGGGGATCCAGGTACTGCAGGTCTGGCAGCAAACCAGTTTTTCAGGTTGTTGATTCCGAGAGTTCGCGGGTGTCGCGCTCATCTGCTGGAAATGACGAAGGGTCTGAATGAACTCCTGGACAATCCGTAAGTAAGGACGCAGCCGCCGGAGCAGTAGAACCAGCAGCAATGCAACGAGGGCGATAACAGCCAGGTATCTCAAATTGCCTTTTTCGCCTTCAGAAGATGCATCCCGATTCCCAAGGCCGGATGTTCACCTCGGGCGCATTGGTGCTGCCTAGCGGTCACCGCTACGGCCGCCGCCGTCAGTCCCCGAATACGGCAGATCATCTTTGCGACGCCGTGGAAAAGGATCGATGTCACGGCGGCGAGGAGGTGAGGTGTTAACGCGCCGATCGATACTGCCCGGTGGCAGGGAGCGCCCATGAATCGCCTCAGTGAGAATCCGGGTAATCTCCTGAGAAAGAGTGCGATGTTCGGACGCTGCTCGACGGCGGAGAGACTCTTTCAGCTCGCTGGGTACATAAGCGCCGATGAATACTCCTTTACGATTGGCCATTTGTCTGGGGTCTCCTTGTAAAAGCGATCCAACACTTATCGAGAGGTGCTTCGGTTTTCCGGCTGCGAAGCACCACCGCAATCAGCATTTCGGATTAAGAAAAAGCACCGCTCGCGGGATAATTGCCAGGCAAAGAGAGCAAGTCTGTAAGCCGAATTTTGTAACCCGATTTCAGATTTGAAATTTCAAATTTGAGATCTCAAATCTGAAATCGGGATGGCGATCATTCCTCTAGCCCGGCCGTTACCGGCCGGATCAAGCGACCTACCCGGAGGTCGTAGTCCCGACAAGTCGGGGCTTTGGGCGGGCCGCCCTCTTTACGCCTCCCTATTTGGTCTTGCACCGCGAGGAGTTTGCCTGGCCGCGTACGTCACCACACGCGCCGGTGCGCTCTTACATTAAGCCCTAGCGGGCCGCACCATTTCACCCATCACCCCGCGTTCAGATCCCAGATCTTAGAATCTGAAGCGCGGTCGGCTGGTCTGTTCTCTGTTGCACTTGTCGTCGCCCCAGCGATTTCCTCGCCAGATCCCATATTTGGAATCTGGGAATTTGGAATTCCCCAAGGCGCCCCGCCGTTAGCGGGCTCGCTGCCCTTTGGTGTTCGGACTTTCCTCTCCTTCGAGTTGTTCCGAAATCTCGCGTTGAGACTTCGGAAAACCACGAAGCAGCGATCACCCGACTTGCTCCCTTTGCAAGGCGTTTGGATTATAGCAAAGCGCTGTTCAACAGGTACAGCCGGAAACTCTCGATTCTTTAAACCTGCGCAAAGCCACGGAAAAGCTGCGTTCATCGGCCGCAGGCCTAGCCGAAATACTTAAAGCCGATCCGCAAGTGATTCAAGGCCGACGCCGGTAAGGTGGATACCAGCACCCAGGTCATGATCGAATGCGACACGGCCAGCGCAAAAATATTTGGCGCTTGCTGATAGACGGCCGCCCAAATCACCCCTCCGGCAAGAGTCGCTACCATAAGCCAGGGATTCGGCAGATGGAGCCCCCCGAAAACCAACGCCACCAATAAAATGCTAAGCCATCCCGGCCCCCAGACAATCTGCGCCCTCCGGTTAATGAAGCTTTGCAGAACATACTGCTGGACCAGTCCCCAGCCAAAGCCCAGAACCAGTTGGCCCAGAATCGGACGTCCGCTGTGCCATCGCAGGAAGTCTATTTCTGCGCCGGCCCACCAACCGACAAGCAGACATACGCCGGCCGTAACAAGCATCGGCAGCAATAAGAGCTTGACCCCGTGCAGGAAATTGTCGAAACGGAAACCGAGATCGCGAAGACTTTCCCCTCGCAGGCGATGCGAGTAGATCATAAAAATGAACGCCAGCACAATCGGAATCGCGACGACGAATTTGCTCCGCCCCACCATTCCCGCCAGGATCCACTCGGCAATAACAATAGACGAAGCGATCGACGCAATCTCCCAGGCAGCAAGCGCACGATCTCCAACTACTGCGTCGTATCGTGCGCTGCTCTCTTGTTCGCTATGGTCGGCCGACCTCACTTACGTGGGGTTCCTTTCTCTGGTACTTGTAAGCCAGAGTTTGTTTCATTTCCTTCGATGCGAAAACGAAACGGCTTGCCAATCAGCTGCAAGGTCCGGCGGGGCCCGGCCCCGCTGGAATGTAGCGCGTAAACCCGCGCCTCATGTTCGCCGGGTCGAAGCGCCGGCGTTTGGAAAACAAAACCGTGCCAGTCATCTTCCGCTCGCTTCGCCTGATGGACATCGGGTCGGAATTGGTCTGCGGCGGTGTCAGAAATGAAGTTGTCATCGATGAAGAGTTGTACTTCTACGCGCTTTGCGGGCTGCGCCTCATCAACAACCCAGCCGGTAACAGTGTGGCCGTCGGCCCGGTCAAGCACACCGCGCAAATGACGATTGGTGGTGGCGAAGTAAAAGCCCACGGCAATAGCCGTGACCAGCAGCGCCTCGGCCATGGACTTTGAGATTAATAAATGGACCAGCTTTGATCGCGACCGATTCTTCATGCTGCAGCGATGGATAACGGTCTTCGGTGGACGGTGCTGCCAACCTTAATCAGGCAACGGTCCGGCAAAAGAAAAAGGGCGGCACATCAGTCCGCCCCGTTACCTGTTCGTTAACATGCGCTCAGCTTATCACAAGCCTCGCGTTACCTCGACACGATCCCCCGCTTCCAGAAGTGGATCCTGGACTTTGCCATCCTCGATCGAGCGAAGACTGTACTCTTTCGACGTCAGGAATCCGTTTGCGTTTCGACGCGCAACTTTGATGGTGGTCGTGCCGGGGCGAGACACACCACCGGCTGACAAGAGCGCCTGAGTCAGGGTCATTCCTTCACGAAACTCCCTCTCGCCGGGCGCAGCAACCTCGCCGCCAACATAGACAAACCGCGGAGCTGCGCTACTACCCCCGGAAACCTTAATCACATCACCGGGCAGCACCAGAGTTGTCATCGCTGGTTCGTTCTTGAGCGATATCGTCTGCTCTTTTCCTTCTCGAACTATGGTCGCGACAGCTGCCCCAGGCCGCGGTAGAGCTTCGGCAAGCACCGCATACAGAGGCAAAGCCTCGCGACGCAGCGTCTTTCTTCCCGGACTGTCAACCAGCCCGCTGATTACAACGGCATGGCTGGAGTAATCGCGAACGCTGACGCTGACTCGCGTTGTCTTAATCACCTTAATTTCGTCACTCAACAGTCGCGCGATCTCATCTGTGGTCAGGCCGGCTACTGCCAACGGGCCATTGAGCAGAGGGTATTCGAGGATCCCGTTTTTCATGACGGTGAAGAGTGTCGATTCTCTGGTAGGAAGATTCGCCAGACGAATATCCAGTACATCTCCGATGCCCACCTGATAGATGACAGTCGGCGCTACGGCACGGGTCAGGGCTCTGCGGGAATTCGCGTTGCCTTCAACAGCAGCAGGAGCGACAGGCACAGCCGGTCGCGCCATAGAAGTCTGCCGAACCAGCTTCTTTACACCCTGATCGTTCTGATCGCCGCTCTTTGACTTGCCGGGAGTTGAATCTCCGACCGGAGCAATTCTTTGATTTGGGGCCGAGAGAACGACTACCGCTGTGTTTCCCCACTTTGGCTGGGTCGTGTTCTGATTGATTTGATCTGCGGACGGTGTTTTGACTTCAGAACTTGATCCTAACTTCGCTTGATCGTCCGCTTTCGGCTTTTCGGCATGATTGGCGGCCCTTGAGGGACCGACTACACGACTTCGGACTGCAGTCGATTGACTGCCGGGCGGTTCGGGCTCGCTCGATCTACGTTCTCGGGTCTGGGTTTGCGCTGCGGTAATCGTGGGAGCCGCCAGCAACAAAACGAATAGGACTACGTTCTTTTTCATCGCGACACTCATCTCCCTGGGGCCACTCCGGATTCGCCTGCCGGGCAAGGACTTGCGAACCAAGTTTACGCTGTCGGCCGCACAAACTGCGGGCCTTTCGACTTCTATAAACAACGAAAGCCTGCCGATTTCAGGAAAAGCGTTTGCCTTTTTTTGATTGGCACCGGGGCAAAAGAGAGCCCTCAGTGAGTTTGCGGCCGGCTCTCTCGCCCTTGCTTTGAAGACTTTTGGACAGCTATCGCCGCCAGAGGCTACTCAGCCTTAGCTGGGCGGGGGAGGAGTTCGCCCGCGAGATGGATTCCTTCTTTTCCACTATCGCGGATTCGCCGGGCAACCTCGGTGAGCGACGCTTCCGGAGTTTGCTCCGCCAGCTTCAGGATCATAGGAAGATTTACGCCGGTGACAACTTCGATGCCACTGTCGCCGAGGAACATTGAGGCAATGTCCGTGGGAGCGCCGCCGAACATGTCTGTCAGCAGCAGCACTCCGCTGCCCTGGGAAACACGTGCGATTGCCCGTTCGAGTTCCTGGCGGGCAACGTCAATGTCATCGTGCCAGTCTATTGAAGCCGGCGTCACGTGCGGAATAGGACCGACAATCATTTCGGCCGCAGCAATGAATTCGCTCGCCAGGTGGCCGTGCGTCACAATCACACCACCCACCAGCTTAGCCGGTTCAGCATTCGTCGGTTGCGCATCAATTACGTTCATTTCGTTTTCCCCAGGTGCCGTTTATACCGGCCATCTATTTTCGCAGCGGCGCGGCCTTTCGTATGTCGCGGTGCACGGCCTGCGCGTCGAATCCGGCCCGACGCAGCCGGCTCGCGATTTCATTAGCGACCATTACCGACCGGTGGCGGCCACCGGTGCAGCCTATCCCTACCGTGAGATAAGATTTTCCTTCCCGCTGGTACTGCGGCAAAAGGTAGTACAGCAAGTCGCTAAACCGCGCCAGTGTCTCTTCGACCTCTGGTTGCATCTTCAAGTACTTAACTACCCGTCGATCGCCTCCAGTCAACGGGCGCAGTCCACTCACAAAGAAGGGATTCGGCAGATGTCGCACGTCGAACAACAGTTCCATGTCCCGCGGAGTCCCGAACTTGTGGCCGAAGCTCAGCACCTGGACCCTCAGGGGTACGGCTTCCCCTCTCGGACTGAAGCGGTCAAGCAGGAGCTTGCGAAAGGAATGTACGGTGTGATCAGAAGTGTCGACAACCTCGTCTGCCAGGGCACGAATTCGTTTCATCGCGTCCCGCTCGGCGCGGATCGCGTCGAACAAGCCTTTACCCCGATCTGCCGGATGCGGCCGTCGTGTCTCACTAAATCGACGCGCCAGGATCTCGTTTGAGGCTTCAAAAAATATTACCGAGACGTTCAGACCTTCCTTACGCAGGACGCGCAGTTGCTTGGCAAAGTCGGACAGAAACCGTCCCTCGCGAAAGCTAATCACCAGAGCTGCCCGGTCGATCCGGCCACGCTCGCCTTCCTGGGCCTGGACCAGACGCGCAAAAGTCGGCAACAACGTCAAAGGCATGTTGTCCACGCAAAAATATCCAAGGTCCTCGAAGGCGTTCGTCGCCGAAGTCATTCCCGAGCCGCTCAGGCCGGTAATGATCACGATATCAGGAGGACCCTTGCTATTGGTTTTTACTCTGGGCATTTCTTACGAACGGCGCAGTCTAACAACTGAATGTAGTGCCAGGCCCCTGCAAACCACAAGTCTCACTGCACCCGAGGTCAAAGCAATTACAGGCTGCAACGAAAAAGAGGAGCGGCGTCTTTCGGACGGCACTCCTCCCTCATAATTCTTAACTGAAGTGTCCATCACGGCTCAATCAAGCCGAAGTTCCCGTCCTGCCGTTTATATAGCACGCCTACTCGGTCGGTGTCTGCGTCGCGGAAGACTACGAATTGATCCGTCCGGTCCGACAACTCGAGTGCCGCCTCTTCCGCAGTCATCGGCTTCACGTTATATCTTCGGGCATTGATAATCCGCACGGGTAGCGGCGCAGCTTTCAACTGCCCATCCGGGTTCGCCACGGCCACGGACGTTTTGGGCGAGCTATGCTTGCGGTCGATGATCTTCGTTTTTGCTTTGATCGCCTGCTTTTCGATCTTACTGATTGCTCTGCTCACAGCCATGTACATGTCGACATTTGTGTCTTTGGCGGTGAGCGTGTGATCCCGCCATTGTACAATGACCTCGCCCGTCTGACGGTTTTTCTCGACAGTCAGAATCACGTGTGCGCGCGCCTCGGCGCCATTAAAGACATGTTCTAATTTCTTGAATTGCTCTTCAACGTGACGGCGAATTGCCGGCGTTACTTCAACGTGCCGGCCCGTATACTCAAACGTCATTCTGGGTTTCACCCTCCTCGCTCTCTAAGCGCACGGACACGAACAACTCTTGGCTATCTCGCTGAAAAAGGCGCATGCCCCGTCCTACACCACGGCCCGACGTTCACGCGAGCCGGGGATACTCATTTGATCGCGATACTTTGCCACGGTTCGGCGCGATAGCTTGATTCCATCTTTCACTAGAATTTTTACCACTTGATCGTCGGTAATAGGGTTGTGAGAGTCTTCTTCTTCTATCAGTTTTTTGATCTTTAGCTTGATAATCCTCGTTGATATCTCTTCACCATCTTCATTCAACATTCCTTCAGTGAAGAAGCGCCGCAACTCAATGACTCCCTGGGGCGTGTGCGCGTATTTGCGATTGACCACGCGCGAAACGGTCGAAAGGTGCATGCCGATGTCTTCGGCAATGTCCTTGAGCATCATCGGCTTGATGAATTGGACGCCATGATCCAGGAACTCTCTTTGGCGATAAACAATCGATTCCACTACCCGGTAAATCGTCTGACGGCGATGCTCGATGTTTCGCAGCAAGTCTACCGCGGAGCGCATTTTCTCTTTGATAAAGTTGCGCGTTTCCTTCGTCACGCTCGCCTGCGACAGCATCTGCTGATAACTGGGACTAATGCGCAAACGCGGACTGCCGTCATCGGCAAAGTAGATCACATACTCCCCGTTTTCTTCCAGCTTCTCGATATAAATCTCAGGCGAAATCAGAATCGGTTCTTCCGAGGAGTAGCGTCTTCCCGGAAACGGATCGAGCGTGCGAATAAATTGCAGTTCCGCCGCCAGGGCCTCGATGTCGACGCCGATTTGCTTTGAGAGGTGTGGCAGTTTGTGTTGCTGCAGCTCCTCCAGGTGGTCCCGGATTAATTGAGTCGCCAGCCGGTCAGTCTCTCCGCGCGCTTCCAGTTGCGCCAACAGGCATTCGCGTACGTCCCGCGTCCCACAGCCAACCGGCTCCAGTGCCATCACCACCTTACGGGCGTGCTCAACAATTTCTTCGTTCCAGCCACCTTGCGCCGCAATTTCCTCGTTGGTGGCGTTCAGACGGCCGTCCTCGTCGAGGTTGCCGATCACGGCTTCCGCAGCGTTACAAATCTCGCCTTCGGCACAATCCATGTGGAGCTGCCATTCGAGATGCTCAGACAGCGAAGGTGCCTTCGTCAGAAACTGTTCGAAGGTTGGCGCGTCTTCTTTGTATTCGAATTCCTGCGTCTTGTAACCAGGATCGAGGTAATCCTGAAACTCACGGCCAAAATCAACCTCTTCAAAAGAATCACGCGCGTCGTCTGATGCCTCTTGCGCGAACTCTTCACCTTGTTCGCCAGCCGGTGTCTCGCTATCACCGCCTCCAAAGTCGATATCGCTGTCTGACGAGACCACGATCCCTGGGTCGCCCTCGCCTGATCCATTTGAGGATGGATCTCCTGTTGTGGGTACAGACGCTCCAACCGTAGGCGCTTCGAAATTCTCCAGCTCGCCGCCACTGGCCATGTGGTCCAGAATTTTCTCGGCCAGCTCGCGCGCCTCTTCCTGAGTAGCGACCTCTTCAAGAACCGGATTTTCAGTCAGTTGCTGTTGGATCAGGTCGGTGAGCTCAAGCGTGGTCATCTGCAACATCTCAATCCGCTGCCGAAGCTGCGGAGTTAGTACGAGACGCTGCGAAAGACTGGTAGTAAGCCTGACTGACATAAACTAAGTGCCAAATTAAGCTGTCGACGCCGGAGATTTTCGTTTACGGCCAACCGCAGGGAGATTATAACCTATCGCAAGCTGATCGCGCACCGGGATCTACATGCGGAATTTTTCACCGAGGTAAAGCCTTCGCACTTCCGCGTCTTCTGTCAAGTCGCGAGGCACGCCCGACCTAAAGATCTTTCCTTCGGCCATGATGTAGGCGCGATCCGTCACGCCAAGCGTCTCGCGCACATTGTGATCGGTGATGAGGATGCCTATCCCGCGACTGCGCAAGTAGAGGATTACGCTTTGAATGTCGTCGACGGCTTTGGGATCAATTCCGGCGAAGGGCTCGTCAAGCAGTATGAACTGCGGTTCGGTTGCCAGCGCGCGGGCGATTTCCGTGCGGCGCCGTTCTCCGCCGGACAACGAATCGCCGCGGGTGTTGCGAACATGCTCAATGCCAAACTCCTGAAGCAACTCTTCGACTCGCTTGAGCTGCTCGCGTCTGCGCAGGCCCATTGTCTCCAACACGGCCAGAATATTTTCCGCCGCAGTCATCTTGCGAAAGACGGACGGCTCTTGCGGCAGGTAACCAAGCCCCAAACGCGCGCGCAAGTACATCGGGAGCCTGGTAACGTCTTCATTCGCCAGGTGCACCTGCCCAGCTTCCGGCGTCTCCAGGCCGATAATCATGTAGAAGGTTGTCGTCTTGCCCGCGCCGTTCGCTCCCAAAAGCCCAACCACCTCGCCCGGCTCAACGTGCAAAGTAACATCATCAACCACTCTTCGGCGCGCGTAGGATTTGCGTAGGTTGAAGGCCGCGAGGGCGCGGGCCGAAGGCTGTTCCAACAAACTTCCGGACGCACCCGACCTGGTCTTCGACTCAGTTGAGGTGGCGACTGGCGGGGGTGCTACTGTTTGCGACAACTTGTTCTCCTGATAACTCGCATTCCGAAGAAGCGATGCGGTCCAGCCCACGAAGTTTACCCGTTGCGCGCGGCCCGAACAAACGCCCTCATGCGCCCGGCATCCTTTTGTCCGGGCTCCGTTTCAAGTGAACTGCAAGCATCGACGGCAAAGGGTCCTACCCTGGCGATCGCCTCGGCAACGTTCTCAGGCGAAAGACCGCCCGCCAGAAATAAGCGCGGCACCAACTCGCGAGCCCTTCGCGCCATTGTCCAGTCAATAACCTGGCCAGTGCCTCCCCGCATTTCACGGTGAAACGCATCCAGCATTATTGCATCTGCGTCGTACCTCTGGGTCTCAGATGGCTCAAACGCGTCCGTCACGCGGAGTACTTTGATTAAGAGCTTGCCGCTCAAAAGCTGCTTCGTGGCAGCGCAAGAATCAATCGATTCATCGCCGTGGAGTTGGACGGCGCTAAGGCCCGCCTCGTGGACGATATCGGCCACAGCCTCAGGTGACCCCTCATTAACGAAGACACCGACCATGGTAGGGGCCGGGGTTGCTCCGACTTCGCCGCGCAACGCCTCGATGACTCTTCTGGCCTTTGCGGGCTCAATGAATCGCGGACTCGGCCGATAGAAATTAAAGCCCAACATATCCGCGCCGGCTTCGATTGCCGCGCGGGCATCGTCGAGATTGGTGATGCCGCAGATTTTTACCTGGACCATTCTCTGCACCGCCCTTTGCGCCTCAGCGGCTTTGGGTGAATTCTCTGAGCGTATTTCCGGGATCATTCGCGCGCATTAAACTCTCGCCAATCAGAAACCCCCGATAACCAAGATTGCGCAGACGATGAATGTCCTCGGCCGACTCAATTCCGCTCTCGCTGATTAGCACAGCGCTATCGGCTGCGACGCGTGCGAGTTCCACTGAGGTCTCGAGTGACACTGCAAACGTTCCCAGATCCCGGTTGTTAACGCCAATCAACTGCGCCCCGCTCGCGACTGCCTGTTCCATTTCCTCCCTGTTATGAACCTCAACCAGTGCATCCATACCCAACTCATCCTCGGTCATGCGTCGCAGGCGCCCCAGCGTTTCATCATCCAACGCGGCCACAATCAGCAAGAGCGCATCCGCGCCGGCCGCGGCTGATTCATAAACCTGATACTCTTCGAATATGAAGTCTTTGCGCAGAACCGGAAGCGAAATCGCTTGCCGCACCGCCCGCAAATCGTCGAGCGAGCCATCGAAATAATCCTCTTCCGTCAGCACCGAGACAGCGGCAGCGCCCGCCAACTCATAGGCCTTCGCTATGGCCTCGGGATCGGCGCCGCTTCTGATCTCGCCTTTGGACGGAGACCTGCGCTTAAACTCAGCGATGATATTGTTCCTGTCTTCGTCTTTCAGAGCATTGACGAAAGCATGCGGATTGGCCCTGTCACGCGCCCGCCGCCCCATCAGCCGCACAACTTCCAGAGACACGGAATCTTTCGCTGTCTCGACTCTCTGTCGCTTCTGATCGATTATATGAGAGAGGAGAGATATCAATTCGCCTCGCTTGCGGTTCGCCTCAACTGTTCCAGTTTCCGGTGGGCCTCTCCGCTGTCAATGCTCTGTTGCGCCAGACGCGCTCCTTCGCGCAGATCGCCGGCAGCTCCCCCGACGTGCAACGCCGCCGCGGCGTTAATCACGACCAGGGTTCTTGCTTCATCCCGTCGCTGCCCCGACAACACGGAGAGAATGATCGAGGCATTGTCCTCGGCATCGCCACCGCGCAGGTTATCAAGCGCGCCTCGCTCAAAGCCAAACCCCTCAGGCTCGATTTCGAAACTTCGGACTTCACCGTTACTTGCTTCGGCGACAAACGTCTTGTCTGAGATGGTAACTTCGTCGAGGCCGTCACCGCCATGGACGATCCAGGCGCGTTCGGTCCCGAGCAGCGAGAGAGTACGGGCCATCGGCTCGACCAGATTACGATCCCACACGCCTATGATTTGTCGCGGCGCGCGGGCTGGGTTTGTCAGCGGTCCCAGCAAATTGAAAGTCGTTTGCACACCCAGTTCGCGCCGAATACCGGCAACACGCGCGGTCGTCCCGTGATAGAGGGGCGCGAACATAAAGCAGATTCCGATTTCGTTCAGGCACTTTTCGGAAATCTCGGGCGGCGCCGACACGTTAACACCCAGCGCGGCGAGCACATCGGCACTGCCACAGCGGCTGCTGGCCGCACGATTGCCATGTTTGGCAACGGGAAGTCCGGCGCCGGCAATCACGAACGCTGCTGCCGTTGAGACATTGAAAGTCTTGGCACGACTCGATCCGGTGCCCGCAGTATCGATGAAGGATTGATGGCTCGAGTTGATGCGTACCGCGCGCGCCCGCATGCCTTCAGCTAATCCGGCGAGTTCTTCGACTGTCTCGCCCTTTAGCTTCAGAGCGATTAACGTGGCGGCGATTTGGCCGTCCGTGGCTTCGCGATCAAGCAAGGCGTCGAGAAGCAGCGCCGCTTCCGCGCGCGAGAGGTCCTCGCCACGCATCAGACTCGCTAGAACATTTCTCAAGGCCTCATTGGACACAGGTGGCTCTCTTCGTCCGCATCGCGGGGCACTAGCCCGACCGTAAGGGAGGGCTCGATGGCCGATCCGGTGCGCTAACTAACTGAGCCCTCCCTTACGGTCGGGCTAGTGCCCCGATCCAGCCTAGCTACAACTTCAGAAAATTCTCCAGCAGCTTTTTTCCTTCCGTCGTCATGATCGATTCCGGATGAAACTGTACGCCTTCGACTTTCATCTCGCGATGACGCAGACCCATGATTACGCCGTCAGCGGTTCGCGCGGAGACTTCGAGACACAACGGCAGATCATTATCCTCAACTACCAGCGAGTGATATCGCCCGGCATTAAAAGGTTGATCGAGTCCGGCGAAAATCGTCTTGCCGTCGTGCTGAACCGCGGAGGACTTTCCGTGAAACAACTGGGGCGCGCGCACGACGCGCCCACCGAATACCTGCCCGATGGATTGATGGCCGAGACATACTCCCAGAATCGGGATCGTACCGGCGAAATGTTCTACAACCTTCATTGAGACCCCGGCGCTGTCCGGCGTACCCGGGCCCGGCGAAATGACAATGCGCGCCGGGTTGAGTCTTGTCTCAATCTCATCGACTGTGATTTCGTCATTCCGGCGCACTTCGATCTGCTCGCCCAACTCGCCTAGATACTGCACCAGGTTGTACGTGAACGAATCGTAGTTGTCGATTACTAAGAGCATGTTAGTTGTTAGTTGTTAGTAGTCGGTGGTTAGTTGATTGTGCTTGGTGCTTCGGTACAAGGACCGAACTACAAAGTACCAAGCTCTAAGCTCTAAGTTCTAAGTTCTAAGCACCAACTGACCACTAACTACTAACTACCTTCTCTTCTCAGCTTCACGCAGCACCATCGCCATACTACCCCGCCCGTTTTTCGCCGCCCAACCGCCCGCGGTCTCACCGTCGACGTCCTTGATTCGCGGATCCGCACCCTTGTCCAGAAGTATTCGTACGGCTTCATCCTGTCCGTAAGACGCAGCCCACATCAATGCCGTACCGCCCAGCTTGTTCTTGACGTTTGGATTTGCGCCCGCATCCAAGAGCATTCCCAAAATCTTCGTATTTCCGAACCAGGCCGCCCCGTGGAGAGGGGTGTCGCCGTCCTTGTCCTGATGGTCCTTGTCCGAGCCCCGCGCCAGAAGAGTCCGCACGGTCTGGTCGCGCTGATGCCAGACTGCCAGCATCAGGGCCGTCATGCCATTCGGCGTCTCGGCCTTGAGATCGAGTTTCGGCTGAGCCAGCAAAACCTCGACAACGTCATTGCGCTCGCTCTCGAGCGCCAATAGCAACGCAGTCCAATCGTTTCTCCCTTTGGCATTAACGTCCGCGCCGCCACGTAACAGCGCGCTTACGATTTTCAGGTCGCCTCGCGCCGTGGCCGATGTGAGCGCCGTGTCTCCGTTCAGATCCCTGGCGTTCGGGTTGATTCCCGCGCTGAGAAATCCGTTAACGGCCAGTTCGTCTCCCACATTTGCAGCCGAAAGAAAAGACTCCTCGGTAAAGTCATAGCCGCGCAGTTTCAAAAATCGCTTGGCGGCTTCGGGTGTAGGCTGATCGCCACCGGGTTCCGCGCACGCACAAACACAAACTAGCAAGCAGATGATCAGCAGCTTGCAGTGCCTTTTTCCAATCATGAGCCAAACTTGCATAGCAGTGTCTTGATCTGAAATTCTCTGCGCCCCCTCCGCGAACTCTGCGTCTCCCGCGGTGAGTACAATTACAGCGCTATTCACCCCAAAGACGCAGCGCGCAGCTATAAACTCTAACTTTTACCTCGACCGGTTTACCTCCTGACCCTACTTCTGACATCGCCCAACGCCGGCCGTCTTGATGCGCACCGGGACCGCGGGTTTTTCGTCTTCCGCCGGCGCGCGATTGATTGAGTCCGCGACCTCGATTCCCTTGATGACTCGACCGAACGCAGCGAACTTCCCGTCGAGGTGCGGCCCGTCGCCGACGAGAATAAAGAAATGTGTAGTCGCGCTGTTCGGCTCGTCACCACGGGCCATCGAAACAATTCCGCGCACATGCTTGACGTCGCTGGGTTCGTCCGGCAGTTGGCGCGACATCCTCGCGGCCAGCTCTGCGTTCCACTTTTCACCGGTGGAAAGATTTCCGCCCTGAATCACAAAGCCTTTAACGACGCG